>Ga0255336_100351_pt1 | contig 82337 bp, 66 predicted proteins | sample MeOH1_35cm_T3_17_FD_189102 | JGI IMG/M metagenome (GOLD analysis project Ga0255336, IMG submission 189102) | Sandy soil microbial communities from University of British Columbia, Vancouver, Canada - MeOH1_35cm_T3_179 | ecosystem: Engineered > Artificial ecosystem > Sand microcosm > Unclassified ... | reverse complement strand
GCCGCAGCAGAAGGCGAATAGCGCGATCAGGCCGCGCGTCAGTTTGACGGGGCCTGGGCTTGCGGCGGTGATGGATGCGTCGGTCGACATGAGCAACTCCTGAAATGAAAAAGCGGGAAAGCGGAAAAAGCGGCGGAAAGAGCCTCGGATCTAACTGGCGATATTCATCAAACGGTCGCCGAGCGAAATGCCCAGATCGGTCATGCGCTTGCCGCGTTGCAACTGCTGGCTCTCCCAACGCGTGAGCAACGCATCGATGCTCGTGTCGGCTTGCCTCGCACCCGCCAGCGCGAGCGCGAGCGCATGCGCGTTGGCCGCGGCCTTGGCGGTGCTGCCCGCCGTATGGGGACGCGGCACCGATGCGGCGTCGCCGATCAGCACCACACGTCCGAACACCATCCTGGGGGTGCGCAGGTCGACGATCGGCTGCATGAACGGCTCGCCGGTTGCATCGACCAGCGCGCGAAACGTCGGCCCGAGCAAGGCTTTTGCATCGAGCCGAAGCTGCTCGACATCGGCGTGCTTGGCCGTGCCCGGCGGCAGCGAGAAAGCGCGCGCCGCGCCGTGACGGTCCACCAGCAGTTCATTGAGCCGGGCGCGGTCGTACTTGCGATACCACACCCAGTTCCAGCGACGCTCGCCGGCCGCGGTCGAGTCGTTTTCGCCGGGAATCAGATAGGCGAGTGCCGAGTGTTCGTCGCCTTGCTGGAACGTAAAGCGCTCGCGCAAGATGTCCGCGGCGAAGAGCGGCAGATCGGGTTCGGCGACGAGTCCACGCCATGCCGCATAGCCCGCGTAGGCCGGCACGATCTCGGGCAGCAGGCGGCGCCTGAGCGTCGAGCGGATGCCGTCCGCGCCGATCAGCAGATCGGCGCGCTCGCTGCGGCCGCTTTCGAAGCGCGCGACGATCTGCTCGCCGTCCATGCGGAAGTCGCTAAAGGTCTCGCCGGTATGCAGGCGCGCCGCGGGCAGCGCGTTTCTCATGGCGCTGTACAGCAGGCTCCATGAAGTCTGCATTTGCGGCATGAACAGTTGCTCGACGCGCCTGTCCTCGCGATCCAGATAGATGCGTTCGCCCGACGCCACGCCCGGCGGATCGGGCAGGGCGACGCCCGCGAAATGCAGCGCGTCCAGCACGTCCGGTTGCAGCACGATGCCGCCGCCGCGGCTGTCGAGCTGATTGGGCGAGGTCTCGAACACGTCCACGTCCCAGCCGGCCGCGCGCAAGGTGGTGGCCGAGAACAGTCCGCCGAGCGAGCCGCCGATCACCACGGCGCGCGGTGCGTCGAGCGCGTTCATGCCGCGCTCCGTTGCATGGCGGCACGCAGCGCGTTCGCGAACACGGCGCCCGGTTGCGCGCCGCTGATCAATTCGCCGGCAATCGAGATCGTCGGCACCGAATGAATGCCGAGGCGCTCCGCCTCGTCGCGTGCGGCCTCGATGTGCGGCGTGCCGGAAGCGGCGAGCAGATAAGCGCGAACTTCATCGGCATCGAATGCGTGTTCGGCGGCGATGTCGATCAGCGTGTCCAGCGAGCCGATGTCGCGGCCTTCCGAAAAGTAGGCGGCATAGATGGCTTGATATAGCGCGGCGGTCTGCCGGGCTCGATTGAGCGCTTGCGCGAACTGCATCAGACGATGCGCGAGCCGCGTGTTCGGCGTGCGCAGCACCTTGTCGTAATTGAACTGCGCGCCCGCCGCGAGACCCGCCGCGGCAACCTGCGCGTCCATGCCTTGCGAGCGCGCCCAACTGCCGAACTTGCGGGTGCGATAGTCGCGCCGGTTCATGCCTTCGGCGGGCATCGCCGGATTCAACTCGAACGGCACATAGCGGATCGCCACGCGCGCCTCGGCGCCCGACTCCGCGAGCGCCGCGGCGAGATTCCGCTGGCCGATCCAGCACCACGGACAAATGAAGTCGTAATGGACCTCGACCTGAATGGTTTGCATGCTGCACCTCTCGCTAAGTAACGACGACAGGTTATTCGTTGCGCGCCATTGAGTGAATACGTCTAGAATGCAATCCCCCGTTGCGTGTGACGCAACCAAACCCGCATTGAGGCCGTGCATGGACAAACTCCTGGCCCTGAATACCTTGCTCGAAGTGGCCGACGCCGGCGGCTTTTCGAAGGCCGCGCAACGTCTCGGCGTGGCGACCTCGTCGGTCACGCGTCTGATGGATGCGCTCGAAACCTCGCTCGGCACCGCGCTGCTGACCCGTACGCCGAGAAAGGTCAGCCTCACCGACGCCGGCATTGCCTACGTCGAACAGGTCGGCAAGGTGCTCGACGATCTGGCCGAGGCGGACGAAAGCGTGTTCGACAGCGGCGCGTCGCCGGTCGGCGCGCTGCGCATCGCGGTGCCCTCCGCGTTCAGCCGTCTGCGGCTCGCGCCGCACCTCGCCGCCTTTCTCGCCGAGCATCCGCGCGTGTTTCTCGACGTCGTCGTGGCCGATCACTACGCCGACCTCGCGCTCGACAGAATCGATATCGCGATCCGCATCGGCCTGCCCGATCGCGACGCGAATCTGGTCGTCAGAAAGCTCGCGGACAATCCGCGCTATGTCGTGGCGAGCCACGACTATCTCGAACGCAGCGGCACACCGCCTACGCCGCAGGCGCTCGATTCCCACGAGTGCCTGCGCGTCGCCTATGGCGGCGGTTACCGCACGCGCCAGGTCTGGAGCTTCCGCCGCGACGGCGCGGAAGAGCGTGTCGAAGTGCGCGGGCATCTGCTGTCGAACAGCATCGACATCCTGCTCGAAGCCGTTCTCGCCGGACGCGGCATTGCGTTGCTGCCGGAATGGCTCGTCGCCGCGGAGATTCGCGCGGGACGCCTGATGCGGCTGTTCGAGCAGTTCGAGGCGACGCCGCACAATGGCGACGCCGTGGTCTATGCGGCGTATCTGCCCAATCGCCGCCATTCCAGCAAGGTGCGCGCGTTCCTTCAGTTTCTCGGAGCGCGGCTTCAGTCCGCGCTGGAAGGCTGACGCACCGCGCGCGTGCTTACGAATGGCGTCCCGATTCGAACAGGAACCACACGCGCTGCTCCGCTTCGTCGATCCAGTTTTCCAGCAGGCTCGCCGTGGCGACGTCGCCGTATTCGTCGCATAGCGCATGCGTTTCGCGCATGTAGCCCGCCAGCGCCAGGTTGTCTTCGCGCAATTCCGCGAGCATGTCGCTGGGCGTGACGAACTCCGCGTCGTTATCGGCGATGCGTTGCAGCTTCGTGATCTGCCCCGCCGAGCGCAGCGTCTTGCCGCCGATCTTGCGCGCGCGTTCCGCGATCGGGTCGGTGGTCGCGTAGATCTGATCGGACTGGTCGTCGAGCAGCAGGTGGTAGTCGCGGAAGTACGGCCCCGACATATGCCAGTGGAAATTCTTGGTCTTCAGATAGAGCGCGAACACGTCGGCCAGCAGGGTCGTCAACGCGGCGGCGATGTCGCGCGTCGCGTCTTCGCCGAGGCTGGTCGGTGTCTTGAGCGGCGCGGCGCGATGCGCGGCTGCGGTCTGTGCGTCTTTCATGGCGGTTCCTTTTAGATGTCGATAAGTGCGGCCGAAGGTCCTGAATCCGGCAACTGAAGTGTGAAACGGCGCGCACGTAAAGTCCTGCACAAAACATGAATTTTTCTGAAGCGGCTTGAAGCGGCTTGTAGAGCGGCTTTCGAGGCGGCAACCAGGATCGGGCGCGCGCGATTTCCGTTGCGGGCTCATTTCTCCAGAACTCTCAATTAAGAACGATTAAGGGCTTTGCCAAGGACTTGGCCAATGGCCGTCGATAGACTGGCCTCAGTTTTTCGCGCACTTCAACGCAGTGCGGCATGTCCATCAAACCCTTTCAGGATCTACACAGCCATGTCAAACCCCAAACTCGAAGTTCTGACACCTGCAAACTCGCAGATCATCTTCATCGACCAACAGCCGCAAATGGCGTTTGGCGTTCAGTCCATCGACCGTCAGGTACTGAAGAACAACGTGGTCGGACTCGCGAAGGCCGCGCGCGTGTTCAACATCCCCACCACCATCACGACGGTGGAGTCGGAAAGCTTCTCGGGCTACACCTACCCCGAACTGCTGGACGTATTCCCGGGGCACAAGGTGCTCGAACGCACGTCCATGAATTCGTGGGACGACCAGAAGGTGCGTGACTCGCTCGCCGCGAACGGCCGGAAGAAAGTCGTGGTGGCGGGCTTGTGGACCGAGGTGTGCAACAACACGTTTTCGTTGTGCGCGATGGACGAAGGCGACTACGAAATCTACATGGTCGCCGACGCATCGGGCGGCACGTCGAAGGAAGCGCATGACTACGCAATGCAGCGCATGATTCAGGCCGGCGTGGTGCCGGTCACGTGGCAACAGGTGCTGCTCGAATGGCAGCGCGACTGGGCGCACAAAGAGACCTATGACGCTGTCATGAAGATCGCCAAAGAACATTCGGGCGCATACGGAATGGGCGTGGACTACGCGTACACGATGGTGCACAAGGCGGCTCAGCGTACGGCTGAGCAGCACGAAATCCTGGCGCCGGTGCCGGCTAAGGTGAAGTAACAGTCGCGTCACGCCGTCTCGCGGAATTCGAGCGTCTACCGGCGCTCTGGATTCCGCTTGCCGGCTGGTTTCTGAATGCTTCATGGAAGCGGGCGTCACGAGCGCCCGCTTCCATGAATTGCTCCGCGCGTGAAAAGCGGAGCGCTCCCTATGAGGATCGCCATGACTTCCACCACTTCCGCGCCGACGCCGGCCGAAGTCGTCTTCTTCAACGGCAAGATCGCCACGCAGGACGACAAACGCTCGTTCGCGGACGCGCTCGCCGTCGCGAACGGCCGCGTGATCGCGGCCGGCTCGCGCGACACCGTGATGCGCCACGTCAACGACAACACGCGCCACGTCGACCTGAAAGGCCGCACGGTCATTCCCGGTCTCAACGATTCACACCTGCACGTGATTCGCGGCGGCCTGAACTTCAACATGGAACTGCGCTGGGACGGCGTGCCGTCGCTCGCGGATGCGCTCGACATGCTGCGCAAGCAGGTGGCCCGCACGCCCGCGCCGCAGTGGGTGCGCGTGGTGGGCGGCTGGAACGAATTCCAGTTCGCCGAGCGGCGCGGACCGACGCTCGAAGAGATCAACGCGATCGCGCCGGATACGCCGGTGTTCATCCTGCACCTGTACGACAGCGCGCTCCTGAATGGCGCTGCCTTGCGCGCGGTCGGCTATACGAAAGACACCCCCAATCCGCCCGGCGGCGAGATTCAGCGCGACAAGCGCGGCAATCCGACGGGCATGCTGATCGCGCGGCCGAACGCGGGTCTGTTATACGCGACGCTGGCAAAAGGTCCGAAGCTCGCGCCGGAGGATCAGCGCAATTCCACGCGCCACTTCATGCGCGAACTGAACCGCCTCGGCGTGACGAGCGCGATCGACGCGGGCGGCGGCTACCAGGCCTATCCCGACGACTACGCCGTCATCATGGACATGGCGAAGCACAATGAACTGACCGTGCGGATCGCGTACAACCTGTTCACGCAAAACGCCAAGCAGGAAATCGAGGACTTCGCCAAGTGGGTGAAGATGACGAAGCCCGGCGAGGGCGACGACTTTCTGCGCGTGAACGGCGCGGGCGAAATGCTGGTGTTCTCCGCCGCCGACTTCGAAGACTTCCTGGAGCCGCGCCCCGATTTGCCGGACACGCTCGAAGCGGAACTCGAAGGTGTCGTCAGGCTGCTGGTGGCGAACCGCTGGCCGTTCCGTCTGCACGCAACCTATAACGAATCGATCGAGCGCTTCCTGAACGTATTCGAACGCGTGAACGCCGACATTCCGTTCAACGGCTTGCGCTGGTTCTTCGACCATTGCGAGACCATCACGCAAAAGAATATCGACCGCGTGCGCGCGCTCGGCGGCGGCATCGCGATTCAGCACCGCATGGCTTACCAGGGCGAGTACTTCATTCAGCAATACGGTGAGGAAGCCGTGAAGCGCACGCCGCCGATCCGCCACATGCTCGATGCGGGCCTGCCGGTGGGCGCGGGCACGGACGCCACGCGCGTCGCGAGCTTCAACCCGTTCGTGTCGCTGTACTGGATGGTGTCGGGCAAGACGGTCGGCGGCACGGCGATGTACACGAGCGAGAACCGGCTCGACCGCATGGAGGCGCTGCGCCGCTATACGGTCGGCAGCGCGTGGTTCTCGAATGAGGACGACCGCAAGGGCGCGCTCGTGCCCGGCCAGTTCGCGGACTTCGCGGTGCTCAGCGACGACTATTTCACGGTCGACGAAAGCCATATCAAGTATCTCGAATCGGTGATGACGGTGGTGGGCGGCAAGGTGGTCTACGCAGCCGACGACTTTGCGCCGCTCGCGCCGCCTGATTTGCCGGTCAGCCCGTCGTGGTCGCCGGTCGCGGAGTTCGGCGGCTACAGCCGGTACAAGCCGACCGCGGTGGCGTGCGTGGACGGCTGCGTGAATCTGTGCGGCGTGCATGCGCATGCGCACGGCTGGGCCTGGCGCAAGAACGTGCCCGTCAGCGATTCGAACGGCTTCTGGGGCGCGCTGGGCTGTAGCTGCTTCGCGTTCTGATCGTTCCGATTGTTCCGGTTGTTCCGATTGTTCCGATAGCCACGGTTTCATGCCGCCACGCGAGCGAGGACCTTCATGCCGACCCTGACCGACGGCGTGCTGTACGGGCTAGGCATCCTGGTCCTCGATTTCCTCGCCTGGCGTTTCGTGGCGATCAGGCGCGAGCAGGCGCGTCTCGGCTTGCGCGCGCTGATGTTCGGGCTATCGACCTACGTGCTGTTCAGGTCAGGCATGAATCCGCTGCGCGCCGCGCCGTGGGAGGATCAGCCGCTGCGCCATCTGCTCGCGCAGATGCTCGAAGTGGTGTGGTGGCTGCAAGGCGCGCGTCTCGTGACGATCGTGCTGGATCGCACCGTGTTGCCCGAGTCGTGGCACAAGGAGCGTCTGTTTCAGGACGTGTTCGGCGCGCTGGTGTTTCTCGCGGCGGCGGTGGGCGCGATCGCGTTCGTGTTGCAACTGCCGGTGCGCGGTTTGCTCGCGACCTCCGGCGCGCTCGCGGTGGTGCTCGGCCTCGCGATTCAGAGCACGCTCAACGACGTGTTTTCCGGGGTGGTGCTGAACGCCACGCAGCCGTTTCACATCGGCGACTGGGTGACGATCGGCGACGTGGAAGGCAAGGTGGTGGAGAGCAACTGGCGCGCGACCAGCCTGCTGAACGGGCAGGGCAATATCGTCGTGATCCCGAACAGCGTGGCGGCGCGCACCAACATCGTCAACGCGAACCAGCCCTCGCATACGCACGGCATCAGCGTGGTGCTGCCGGTCAAGCCGACGATCCGGCCGGCCACGGTGTTGCAGGCGCTGGCCGACGCCGCCGCCAGCTCCGACGCTGTGCTCGCCGATCCCAAGCCGATTGTCAGCGTGCGCCGCGCGACCAACGACGCGATCGAGTACGAGATCGTCTGCTACGTCGATACCCTGAGCAAGAAGATCGACGTGCGCAACGATCTGTTCGATCTGGCGCACCGGCATTTGCTGTCGCGCGGCGTGGTGTTGCGGCCGTTGTCGGTGCCCGAGCCTGCCACCGAGGCGACGGACGAAAAGCACCGGCTGCTCTGCAACGTATTGATCTTCCAGACGCTCGACGACGGCGAAATAGCCGAACTCGCGGCGAAGCTGACGAAACACGAATTCGACACCGCCGATACGATCTACGCCGCCGCCGATGAAAGCGGCCACGAACTGCACATTCTCGCGCGCGGCGTCGCGAGCGTGAGCGTGCCGAAGGGCGGCGGCGAGATCGAATTGCGACGGCTCGCGCCGGGCGATTCGATCGGCCAGTCGGGCATCCTGGCGGGCGTCAGGTCCGGCGTGATCGTGCGAGCGCTCACGCGCGCCACGGTGTTTCGCCTCGACAAAAGCGCGTTGACGCCGATCCTCGCGCGGCGGCCCGAGGTAGCGAAAGAGATGTGCCGGCTGCTCACGGAACACCATGAAACCGAGAAGATGCTGCTCGCGTCGCCCGAGCATGCCGATCAGCACGCCGGCGGCTTGCTGCAATGGATACGCGACGGTCTGCGGCGCTTTCATGAACTGGCGATTTGAGCGGGGCCCGCAAAAAAAGCGCCGCGCGAATTAAGTCTTTTTAAGGAACGGCCAAAGTCTTTATTGGATTAATTCGCTACGCTGCATCGGACAGTGGGCAAGCATCGCGCGGCGGAGCGACCGAGGAGCGAGGATGGGCGATAGGGAGGAGGTGACATGAAGAAAATGATTGCGGGAGTCGAGATTCCCGATGGTGCGATGGCTGGGGCGGCAACCACCCAGATGCGCGCCACGGAATCCGAGTTGATGTTTCAGCATGCGTTGCGGGTCTTTCTGTTCGGCGCGCTGACCGGCTATCGCAAGCGCCTGAGTTTCGACGCGGAATTGCTTTACGTGGCCGCGCTGTTTCACAACGCCGGTTTGAATGCGCAGTACCGGCACTCGCCTTACCGATTCGAAGTGGATGGCGCGAATGCGGCGCGCGCGTTCGTGCGGCAGCACGGCGCGGCGGAAAGCGATATCCACGAAGTATGGACGGCGATCGCGTTGCACACCACGCCCGGCATTGCGGAGCATATGTCGCCGCTCGTCGCGCTGACCCGCGCCGGCGTGCAGATGGATGTGTGCGGCGACGGTTACGACGAATTCACCGCGCAGCAGCGCGACGAAATCATGCAGGCGTGTCCGCGCGAACTGGACTTCAAGAAGAAGATCATCGAAGCCTACGCGCGCGGTATGGAGCATCGTCCCGAGACGACGTTCGGCACGGTGAACGCGGACGTGCTGGACCGCTGGGACCCGAACTATCGCCGGCTGAATTTCTGCGGTCTGGTGCTGGGTTCGGACTGGCCGAATTAAGGCATTTGCAGGTATCGAAAGGAAAGGAAAACGCAATGGGCTACGTCATTTCACTGGGAGTCGGCTTCGGCGTCGGACTGCTTTACTGGCTGCTCAAGGTGCAGTCGCCGGCGCCGCCGTTAATCGCGCTGGCAGGTCTGCTCGGCATGGTGCTGGGCGAGCACGCGATACCGGTCGTCAAGGCGCAGTTGTTCGCGCAGACGCCGACGGTTCAGGCCGCGCCGCCAGCCGGGACAGCCCCGGCGGCTTCGGCGCTGCAAAAGCCGAACGCGCCCGGCGCGGCGAAAGAGGGCGGTTGATGCCGTCGGCACGCGTCTATTCCTGTCGAGGAAATCGTCCGTGAACAAGCATGAAGACACGATTCTCGCGATGATCGCCGGCTATGTGGACACGGTTGGCTTCATCGCATTGTTCGGCCTGTTCACCGCGCATGTGACCGGCAACTTCGTGCTGCTCGGCGCGGAAGTCGCGGGCGTGGGCCAGGGCGCGCTGCTCAAGCTGCTGGCGTTTCCGTCCTTCATCGTGGGCATTGCGTTGGGCAGCGTGATTTTCAAGTTCACGGAGCGGCATCAGTCGCCGAATGCCGCGAGCGTGCTCTATCTGTTGCAGGCGGCGCTGCTCGTTTCGTTCCTCGTCACGGGCATGCTGATCACGCCCGCGATGGGTTCGGACGCCTCGATGGTGCTGCTGTGCGGCGTGCTCGGAACGATGGCGATGGGCGTACAGAATGCGCGCGGCAAGCTGCTACAGGTGAGCGGCCTGCCGAATACGGTGATGACCGGCAACGTCACGCAAATCGTGCTGGATGTGATCGAGCTGATTCACCGGGGCGCGGCGGGCGGACATGGCCAGCAGGTTAGCGAACGCCTCAAATGGACCTTGGCGGCCATGTGCGGATTCGCGGCCGGCGCGATCCTCGGCGCGCTCGCTTATATGCAGTTTTCGTTCGTCGCGATTGCGCTACCGGTGGCCGTGCTGCTTGCTCTCGCATGGAACAGAAGGGCGGCGCCCGCGAGCCATTAGGTCACGGCGATACGTCGCCGTCGCTTGAACGCGCGCGCGGTTTCCACGGATAACTCACGCGGCCTCGCAGGGGCCGGCTATTCACGCTATTCAAGCTATTCAATATTGCCAACACAATCGGGTTACAACACATGTTCACATCGCTGAAACGCTTTCGTCCCGTCGCGCTTCTCTGCGCCGCGCTGCTGATCGGCTTCACGCCGGTCTCGTCCGCATTCGCCGATGCCGGGCCGCCTGAAGTATCGAACGGCAAGACCGCGCTCGCCGCGAAACATGCCGACGTTTCCGTGGGTCCGCAATACGACACCACGCACGTCTATGTCGCCTCCGCCGATCTCGACGCGTTCGTCACGAGCTTTGTCGCGACGTTCGGCGGCAAGGCTTCGCCGCGCGCGGTGTTCACGGTCACGCCGACGCCGAGCAAGACGGCCTCGCAGTACGTGCAGACGCCGGTCGGCATGCTGTCGGTATTCGGCTTCGAAACGCCGATTCCCTATCCGTTCGGCAACGAGCGCACCGGCTATCTGGTGACGAACATCGATCAGGCGTTGAAGGCGGCGCGCGCGGCGGGCGCCGACGTGCTCGTGGATAGCTTCGACGATCCGATCGGCAAGGACGCGATCATTCAATGGCCGGGCGGCCTGACGATGCAACTCTACTGGCACACCAAGGCGCCCAGCTACGCGCCCTTGCACAGCGTGCCGGATAACCGCGTGTATGTGTCGCGCTACGAAGCCGACAACTTCGTGCGCCGCTGGCTGCATTTTTCGCACGGCAAGGTGGTGTCGGACACTCCGCGCGCCGACGCGGGCGTGATTGGCCGGCCGGGCGAGACCATCCGCGAGATTCGTCTCGAATCGGGCTTTGGCCGCATGGTGGTGTTCGTCACGGACGGCAAGTTGCCGTTCCCGTTCGGACGCGAAACGACCGGCTATGCCGTCGACGATCTGGCGCAGACGTTGCAGCGCGCGCAGGCGGCCGGCGCGAAGGTGCTGTACGCGCCGTATGGCAGCGCATCGGGCAAGACGGCGGTGCTGGAATTCCCCGGCGGCTACATCGCTGAAGTGCACGATGGCCGCTAAAGCGAGCGCAACGAAGGCGCACAACGCGCGCGCCCGGCGGGCGCTGCGCGCCGCGCGCGCGCTGCTGGTCAGCACGGGGCTGGCGGCGGCGCTGCCGGCCTCGGCGGCGGACACCGCGCTCGGCAGCGCCGACGATACCGCCGCGACCAGCACGGCGGCTAGCGCTTCGTGCGCGCGTCCGGTGGTCATGTTCAATCGCTGGCAGGAAAACTGGTCGGCGCTCGCCAATCCGTGCGTGCCGAAACGGCCTTTCGATTCGCTGAAGTACATTCCGCTGTTCGGCAATCCCGACGCGTATATCTCGCTCGGCGTGGTGTTGCGCGAGCGGCTGGAAGTCAACGACGCGCCGCTGTTCGGCCTCGGCTCCGGGCGCGACGATACCTATCTGCTGCAACGTCTCGAAGTTCATGCGGATGTGCGGCTCGGTCCGCACGTGCAGTTCTTCACGCAATTCGAGGACGCGCGTCCCTACGGCAAGGACAACGTTTCGCCGGTCGACAAGAACCCGCTCGACTTGCGCCAGGCGTTCGTCGCGATCACCGAGCCGCTGGGTCCCGGCACCGTGAAGGTCCGCGTCGGGCGGCAGGAAATGGCGTTCGACTTGCAGCGCTTCATCTCCGTGCGCGACGGCCCGAACGTGCGCCAAGCCTTCGACGCGATCTGGGCCGACTATGAAACCGGCCCGTGGCGCTGGATCGCCTACGCGACGCAGCCGGTGCAGTACCGCGACAACTCGGATTTCGACGACGTGTCCAACCGTCACCTCACGTTCAGCGGCGTGCGCGTGGAGCGCCAGGGCGTCGGTCCGGGCGATCTGTCCGCGTACTACTCGCGCTACAACCGCAGCAATGCGCGCTTTCTCGACGCGGCCGGCGACGAGCATCGCGACGTATTCGACGCGCGCTATGCCGGCAAGGTCGCGCAGATCGACTGGGACGTCGAAGCGATGTATCAGTCGGGGCACGTGGGCAACAAGACCATCGGCGCGTGGGCGGTGGGCTCGCTCGCGGGCTATACGCTGGCCTCGGTGCCGTGGACGCCGCGTGTCGGCATTCAGGTCGACGCCGCTTCCGGCGACCGTCATCCGGGAGACGGCCGCGTCGGCACGTTCAATCCGCTGTTTCCGAACGGCTACTACTTCGCGCTCGCGGGCTACACCGGCTACACCAACCTGATTCACGTCAAGCCGTCGCTGATCGTCAAGCCGAACAGCAAGCTCACGCTGCTGGCGGGCGTGGGCCTGCAATGGCGGCAGACCACCGCGGACGCGGTGTACGGACAAGGCTCCTCGGTGGTGCCGGGCACGACGGGACACGGCGGACGCTGGACCGGTTTCTATACGCAGTTGCGCGCCGACTGGGCGGTTACCGCGAATCTCGCCGCCGCGCTCGAAGCCGTGCATTTCCAGGTCGGCCCGTCGCTGCGCGAACTGGGCGCGCGCAATGCCGACTACGTAGGGGCCGAATTGAAGTTCGGCTGGTAAGCGCAACGCCGTCATTTTGCGGGACTTCGTCGGTTCGACGAGGCCCGAGAGAGGTCCATTGTCATGAGCACCCCCGATCTACCGATCGACGCGTCCGTACCGTCGGAACTCGAGATTCCGTATTCGTCGCTGGAATATAGGCGGCATCAGATGTTTCCGCGTCTTTCGCCGGCGGAGATTCAAAGTCTGCGGCGCTTCGCGAGGCCGATGTCGTTCAAGGCCGGTGAACTGATCTTCGAAACCGGGCATGTCGCGCTCGGCCTCTTCGTGTTGCTGCATGGGCGCGTGCGCATCTATTCGCGCGACAGCTTCGGGCGCTCCACGCTCGTCACCGAACACGACGACGGCCACTTCATGGCGGAGATGGCGCAACTCTCCGGCAAGCCCGCGTTGATCGACGGCGTCGCGTTGACGGATGTGGAAACGCTCGTGATCGACCCCGACCGCCTGCGCGCGCTGATCGTCGCCGATGCGCAACTCGGCGAGCACATCATGCGTGCCTTGATCTTGCGGCGGCTCGGTCTCATCGAGCAGGGCTTGGGGCCGATCATCGTCGGCAACGGCGACGACGCGCGGCTGGTTCGCCTGCAAGGCTTCCTGCGCCGCAATGCGTACCCCGCGACGGTGATCGACGCGCGCAGCGATCCCGAAGCGGTCACGTTGCTGGGCGGCATGACGACCGGTCCCGGCGATTTCCCGCTGGTGTTCTGCGCGAACGGCAACGTGCTGCGCGCGCCGGACGAAGCGCAACTCGCGTCGTGCCTCGGCCTCGTGCCGACCTTCGAGCCATCGCACGTGTACGACGTCGCGATCGTCGGCGCGGGCCCGGCGGGACTCGCGGCGTCCGTTTATGCCGCGACGGAAGGCCTGTCGGTCGCCGTGTTCGATCAGCGCGCGCCAGGCGGCCAGGCCGGCGCGAGTTCGCGCATCGAAAACTATCTGGGCTTTCCCACCGGCATTTCCGGCCAGGCGCTCGCCGCGCGCGCGTTCCAGCAGGCGTTGAAGTTCGGCGCGCATCTGGCGATTCCCGGCAAGGTCGTCGACGTGAGCCGGCAGGAGGGCATCTTTCTGCTGACGCTCCTCGACGGCCAGCGCATCAGCGCGCGCACGGTGGTGGTCGCGAGCGGCGCCGCTTATCGCAAGCCGACGGTGCCGGACTTCGAACGCTTCGAGGGGCGCGGCACGTATTACTGGGCCTCGACGATCGAAGCGAAGCTGGTGAAGGGCCAGGACATCGTGCTGATCGGCGGCGGCAATTCCGCGGGGCAAGCGGTGGTGTTCCTCGCCAACTTCGCGCGCAGCATCCGCATGCTGATTCGCGGCAGGGACCTCAACGCGAGCATGTCGAAGTACCTGATCGACCGCATCGGCTCGCTGCCGAACGTCTCGCTATGCACCGGCTGCACGCTGCATTCGCTCGAAGGCGACGAAGCGGGGCTCACGCATCTTCGCGTGCGTCATGAAGACGACGGCAGCGACGAAGTGCTCGCGTCGCGCCATCTGTTTCTCTTCATCGGCGCGGACCCGAAAACGGATTGGCTCGCGTCGAGCGGCGTAGAGCTGGATAACCGCGGTTTCGTCGTGACCGGCTTTGCGCGCAGCGAGCATGGATTGTCCGAGGCCAGCGCGCGCTATCCGCTCGAAACGAGCGTGCCGGGCATGTTCGCGGTCGGCGACGTGCGCTCGGAATCCGCGAAACGGGTGGCCGCGGCGGTGGGCGACGGCGCGGCGGTCGTCGCGCAGATTCACGCGTATCTGAGCCAACGGGCGGCGGCGCCGGTTCAGCACGTTTAATAAAAATTAGCGACTGCGTGGCCCGCGCGGTCGTTATGCTTTTCTCATGCACACGGCAAACAGGGATCGAATGATGAAGCGGCTTCAGCGCGTTTGGGCGATGCGGGTGGGCACCTGGTGCGTGCTGATGCTGAGCGTCGTCGCGAACGGTACGGCGTTCGCCGCCGCGCCCCAGGTCAAGACCCAGGGGCCGGGCTTCTACCGGATCATGCTCGGCGCGTTCGAAGTCACGGCGCTGCTCGACGGCACGCATCCGTTTCCGATCGACACGGTAGTGGAAGGCGTGCCGAAGAAAGAAATCGCCCGCGATCTCGCGCGCGATTTTTTGCAGGCGCCGGTTCAAGGCTCGATCAACGCGTTTCTGATCAATACCGGTTCGAAGCTGATCCTGATCGATTCCGGCGCGGGCGTGCTGTACGGCGATTGCTGCGGCAAGCTGCTCGCCAACTTGCGCGCGGCGGGCTATCAACCGGGGCAGGTCGACGAAGTCTTACTCACGCATCTGCATAAGGATCACGTCGGCGGCGTCGTGTCGAACGGCGCGATGGCGTTTCCGAATGCGCTCGTGCGGGTGAGCCAAACCGAAGCGGATTACTGGCTGAATCCGGCGAACAAGTCGAAAGCGCCGGCTTTTCTCAGCACGTTCTTCGACGCCGCCATCGCCTCCGTCGCGCCTTATGCGGCAGCCGGGCGCTTCAAGCCGTTCAGCGGCGACGCGGAACTCGACGCGGGCATCCGCTCGATCGCGTTGCCGGGACATACGCCGGGCCACACCGGCTATCTCGTGCAAAGCGATTCGAAGGATCTGCTGGTGTGGGGCGACATCATCCACGTCGCGTCGATCCAGTTGCAGAACCCGGCCGCTTCCGTCGAATACGACACCGACGCGGCCGACGCGCGGCGCTCGCGCCGCGCGGTGCTCGAACTCGCCGCGAAGCAGCGCTATCTGATCGGCGCGGCGCATATCGCGTTCCCCGGCCTTGGACACGTCAGGAAAAACGGGCGCACGTATGACTGGGTGCCGGTCAACTACGAGGCGGCGCCCGGTCAGTAGCACCGGCGCCTCGCGCGCTCATTACTTCGAGGAACACGAGATGAATACGGAAATGGAAAACGAAGCGATCGACATCACGCATCACACGCGCCGTGCGAACGGCATCCGGCAGCACTACCTCGATGCCGGTAGCGGTCCGGTGGTCGTGCTGCTGCATGGCTTTCCCGAAACGAGCTTTGCGTGGCGCCATCAGATTCCGGTGCTGGCTCGCCACTATCGCGTCATCGCGCCGGATCTGCGCGGTTATGGCGAGACCGACAAGCCCGGTTCGGGCTACGACAAGCGCAACATGGCGCTCGATATCGTCCGTCTGCTCGACGAACTCGGCATCGGCAAGGTCGCGCTGGTCGGGCACGACCGCGGCGCGCGCGTGGCGACGCGTCTCACCAAGGATCACCCCGAGCGGGTCGACCGGCTCGTCGTGATGGATAACGTGCCGACGCGGGTGGTCGCGCAAAACATGAATCCGCAGACCGCGCGCGCCTACTGGTTCTTCCTGTTCCATCTGGTGGCGGACCTGCCGGAAACGCTGATCGCGGGCAAGGAAGCCGAGTGGCTGCATCACTTCTTCGCGGACTGGTGCTACAACCCGCACACCATCGAAGGCGCGGACTTCGAGACTTATGTGAAGGCGTATAAGCGCCCCGGCGCGGTGCGCGGCGCGATGGCCGATTACCGCGCGAACGCGGAAGACGTCGCGCAGGATCTCGTCGATGCCGACACGAAAATCGCGTGTCCGACCATGGCGCTATGGGGCGAGGACTTCTACGCGGTGGGCGGCATGTTCGACATGAAGGCGGTGTGGGAAAGCATGGCGACCGATCTGCGCGCCGAGCCGATCGCGCGTTGCGGACACTTGCCGCAAGAGGAACAGCCGGAGCGGGTCAATGAACTGCTGGTGGATTTCTTGCGCGACTGGACCGGTGCCTGAGCGGGCGGCGGGCGTGAGCGTGCTAAAGTTCATCGCGGTTCATCGCGGTTCATCGCGCTTCATTGCACCTCATTGCACTTCACGAACGGCATGCCCGCTGGTCTCGCCTGCGACCGGCCGGCGCGAACGCCGCGGCTCGATGGAACGAAGCGAGTAACACGCTAGGGAGAAGCGCGATGCAGATCGAAAGCCCCTTGAAGCCACGCACGGATGCGCTTCGACCGGAAGCGGGCAGCCGCCGTGAAGGCTGTTGCGCGGCCGCCGAGAACCCGGCGGCGTCATGCGACGCCGGCCGCGATGCGCGCGCTCCCGTGTGGGATCACGTGATCAGCCGGCTGCTCGCCGGCTATCGCAGCGAAGCCGAAGGCGAGGCGTATCTCCTCAGGCCGCGGATCGATCGCGCCGCCTTGAACGCGCCGTCGCGGCACGTCCAGGTCGAGGTGATCGAGCGTTTGTCCGACACGTCGATCGCCGTGCTCTGGCAGGACGCCACCCGCTGCCGTTACGCGGACCAGGTGTGGATCGCCTGCCGCGCGCGCCTCAAGGGACGCTGCGCGCTGAGCGGCGCGATCATCCGCCGTAATGATCCGATCTACAAGCCGAGGGTGCGCAGCGCGGTCCCGGTGAATGCCGGAGCGATGATTCTCGCTTCCGTGATCGCATGCATGCCGTGCATGGGAATGAAGGGCGACGCGCGCTAGCGCGTCAGTGGTTCGGCAACTACATCGCGGCCGCATTGCGTCGCTCCGTGCGCGCTCCCACAGTACAAAAAATTCGAACGATAGGTTCATTTTTTTCCGCGCATGGGCACCCGGCCTTGGTCTAGACTTCGGGGCACAACGCCGACCGGTCCGTCGGCGGTGGTTCTTTTCCCCGCAAGTCCTGGATATTCCCGCAATGATCCGCATCGGCCCCCTTCAGGTGGACCTTGCCAGTCGAGAGCTGTTTCTCGACGGACAGCCTGTGCGCATCGGCAGCCGTGCGTTCGACATCCTCGCCGTGTTGATCGCCGCCAATGGCGCGCTCGTATCGAAGAACGACATTCTCAAGCAGGTATGGCCCGACACGATCGTTGAAGAGAACAATCTTCAGGTGCATATGTCCGCGCTGCGCAAGGTGCTGGGCGAGAGCCGCGGCCTGATACAGACCGTCTCCGGGCGAGGCTACCGGCTGGTGCTGAGAGACCCGTCCGCGATCCTGGCCGGCAAGCCCGACGCCGCTGAGCGCGCCGCGCCCGCGCCCGCGCTCAGCGTGCCCAATAATCTGCCCGCGAGTTTGTCGGCGCTGATCGGCCGCGAGCAAGCCATCGAGGACGTTGCGCTCGCGCTCGCCTCAGCGCGCACCGTCACGCTCGTCGGCTCGGGCGGCATCGGCAAGACGCGGCTCGCGATCGAGGTCGCGCGCAGCCTGCTCGCGGACTTTCCCGACGGCGTCTATCTGGTATCGCTCGCGTCCACGTCGGATTCGAACAGCGTGCTCGCCATGTTCGCCAACAGCATCGGCGTGAAGGCGGCAGCCGGCCCGCTCACGCTCGCGCGGGTCAGCAAGGAGCTGGGCGGACGGCGCGTGCTGTTCGTGCTCGACAATTGCGAGCACGTGCTCGGCCCCGCCGCCGAACTGGCCGAGACGTTGTTGAGCGTAAGCGCGGCCACCCGCATTCTCGCCACCAGCCGCGAGCCGTTGCGCGTCGCCGATGAACACCTGTACTGGGTCGCGTCGCTGGAGGTGCCCGGCCAGGACGATCAGAGCGAGGACGTTCTGCAACGCAGCGCGGTCAAGCTGTTCCTGTCGCGCGCCCGCGCGATGGACGCGCGTTTTTCGTCCGACGAGCGCAGCATCCATCTGACCGGCACGGTGTGCCGCCGGCTCGACGGCATACCGCTCGCGATCGAACTCGCGGCGGCGCGCGCCGCGATACTCGGCATCGAAACGCTCGCCGATCATCTCGACGACCGCTTCAACATGCTGACGGGCGGCAACCGCACGGCGTTGCCGCGCCACCAGACCTTGAAGGCGACGCTCGACTGGAGCCATGCGCTGCTCGACGAAACCGGGCGCGCCACGCTGCGCCGGCTCGGCATCTTCGTCAACAGCTTCACGCTGGAAGCGGCGATCGCGATCGCGGTCGCCGGAGACGGCGCATCGAGCGACGCCGAAGTGGTCGCCGCGCTCTCCGGCCTGGTCGAGAAATCGCTGGTGGTGACCTGCGTGGTGCGCGGCAAAACCGGCTATCGCCTGCTGGAAACCACGCGCGCCTATGCGCTGCAAAAACTGGACGACAACGGCGAGCGGCGTCTCGTCACGCTGCATCACGCGCGCTACTTCGCGAGCCTGCTCGAACGCGAAGCGTCGACCGGCAGGAATCCGGCGAGCGCTTACGCGGACGCGTGGCAGCAGCAGATGCGCGATCTGCTCGACGACCTGCGCGCCGCGCTGGCCTGGGCGCTCTCGCCGAAGGGCGACCAGGCGCTGGGCGAAGCGCTCGCGGTGAAGGTCGTGTCGTTGCTGTACGAGCTTTCGCTGGTCGACGAATGCTGCGCGTGGGCGCGGCGCGCGCTCGACACGGTGGCCGCCGCGCATCAGGGCTCGCGCGCGAGCCGGCATCTGCGTGTGCGCATGCAACTGCTGGCCGCGCTCGCCGCGGCGCTCGTCTATGTCAGCGGACCGAACCGCGAGACCCTCGGCATCTGGGCCGAGGTGCTGGCGCTCGCCATCGCGCTGGGCGAGCAGCGCTTCGAAGCGCGCGCGTTGTGGGGCATGTGGAACGCGAGTCAGTCGTCCGGCGCGGCGCGCAATGCGCTCGCGTTCGCGCAGCGCTTCGGCTCGCTCGCCGCCGAGACGGGCGACGCGAGCAACGCGATCCTCGCGTACCGGCTGCTCGGCATCGCCTCGCATCACGCGGGCGATCAGCAGCAGGCGCGGGCGTCGCTGGAACAGTTTCTACAGCACACCGGCAGCTTGCGGCATCGGCTGCCGCTCGGGCAGTCCGTCGATCAGCGCGTGGTGGGCCGCGCGACGCTGGCGCGCGTGCTGTGGCTCCAGGGCTTGCGCGATCAGGCGCTCGGCATGGCGGCGGAGTGCGTGGCCGATGCCTGCGGGCAGGAACAGTCCATCGTCACGTGCTACGTGCTGGTCGAGGCCGAGGTGCCGCTCGCGCTGCTGGCGGGCCTGCGCGAGCGGGCCGCCGAGGCGATAGCGTTGTTGCGCGAGGTGTCGGCGCGCGCGGGCCTGAGCGTGTCGCAAGTGTGCTGCCGCTGTTTCGACGCCTACCTGCGCTCGCTGGACGAAGCCACGCCGCCGCGTTTGCAGGCGTTCGGCGCGGCGCTGGACGAGATGGACGCGCTCGAATACGGCGCGCCGCGCGCGCTGCTCGCCGCGCAATACAGCCTCGCGCTGGGCCGCGCGGGGCGGCGCGACGAGGGCATCGCCGCGGTGGTGGAGGCGCTCGCGCAATGCGACGAAAGCGGCGATCACTGGTACACGGTCGAACTCAGGCGCGTGCATGGCGAGTTGCTGCTGATGGCGTATGCGGGCGAGCCGCCCTATGGCGACACGGCGACCGACGCCGAAGCGTGCCTGAGCGCGGCGCTCGACGAATCGTTGGCGCAAGGCTGCCGCTCGCTGCAATTGCGGGCGGCGACCAGCCTGAGCCGGCTTTGGCATGCTCAGGGCCGCAACGGCGAAGCCGCGCAGTTGCTGAAGTCCGCCTGCGCGCGGCTCACCGAAGGGCTCGATCTCGATGACTTCAACGAGGCGATCGCGTTGCTGCGGCTTGTCGATGAAGCGCGCGGCGCTGCGTCACGAGCGGACCCGGATGTGGGCGCGGACCCGGACGTAGATACGGACATTACGGCCCGCCCGTTCGACGAACCGCCGTCGGGCGAGATCAACGAACCCGGCTAGAAGAACCGGCTAGAACGTCGCTCACCCTTGCAGTGCCCGCTGTCGCGCCACGTCGTCGATCAGGTCCGGCCGGTCCAACTGCTCGACCCACCATTGCAGCGCCTTGCCGCTTTCATCTTCGCGCCATGCGAGATAGAAATGCGTGAGCTCGCGCATGCCGAGCACTTCTTTCTTCACCAGTTCGCCCCGGTTCATCGGCTCGATCGCAAGGCATTCGGGAATCGTGCCCGCGGCCAGCCCCTTGATCTGCGCGGCGAGCTTGGCTTCGAGCGTCGGCACCGTCAGCACCTCCTGATTGGCGGCGAGCGCGATCGTGCGCGGCGCGAGCTTGCGCGACGTATCGCCGATCGCGACCGCGCGATGGCGCGCGACGACGTCCAGCGTGAGCGGCTCCGGCATCACTGCGAGCGGATGATCGGGCGCCACCACGAACACATGCCGCAGCGAGCCGATCGGCTTCGCGACCAGATGAGGAATCTGCGGCGGATCGCCCGCCGCGCCGACGATCAGATCCGCGCGGCGCGTCAACAGCGCGTCCCACGAACCGCCCAGCACTTCGGTCGACAGATGCAGCCGCGTGTCCAGCTTCAGCTTGTAAAACTCGCTGACGTGCGGCCAGATCAGGTCGAACGGAATGATTTCATCGACGGCGATGCGCAACTCGGATTCCCAGCCGTGCTGGATTCTTCTCGCCTTGCATTCGAGGTCTTCCGCCGCTTCCAGCAGCCGCCGCCCTTCCTCGACCACCACGCGCCCCGCGTGCGTGAGCGTCGCGCGCCGGCCCGTGCGGTCGAACAGCTTGACGCCGAGATCGAGTTCGAGCTTCTGAACCAGGTAGGAGAGCGACGAGGGCACCCTGTGAAGCGTTTCCGCGGCGCTTGCAAAGGTGCCGGTTCGATCGATCGCATCGAGCGCCTGGAGGACTTCAAAGGATAGGTTCATGACGAGGAGGCGGATTGTCGGGGGTGTCGGCGGGATGTTCAGGATACTGGATTTCAGCGCGCCCGCCGTGCCCGGCGCCATGCCCGGCCGCCCGCCGTGCGCCGCGTCGAGCAGATCGATTCAGGTGTTTTCAGCCTGGTTTCAGGACATTTACTCCGCCTTCCCCTAGCTTTAGCTGACTCGACTCGCACAGGCCGCGCACGGCGGCGGCGAGTATTCTTCAGATCAGTCAGGACGCCGCCGCGATTGTGCGCCGGCGCCCGGCTGATCTTCAATTTCCGTGACAAGGAGTCAAGCATGGCCAACAGCACCATTGCCGGATATCTCGCGGGCACGCTCGCCGCGGCGGGCGTCGAACGGATCTGGGGCGTGACGGGCGACAGCCTGAACGGACTCGCCTACGCCCTCGATCAGGCAGGATCGATCCGCTGGATGCACACGCGCCACGAGGAAGCCGCCGCGTTCGCCGCCGGCGCCGACGCGGCTTCCACCGGACGCCTCGCCGTGTGCGCGGGCAGTTGCGGACCGGGCAACCTGCATCTGATCAACGGCTTGTTCGATTGCCATCGCAATCATCAGCCGGTGCTGGCCATCGCCGCGCATATTCCGTCGACGGAAATCGGGCTCGGCTACTTTCAGGAAACGCATCCGCAGGAACTGTTCAAGGAGTGCAGCCATTACGTCGAGCTGGTGTCGTCCGCGTCGCAGTTTCCGCGCGTGCTGGCGCGCGCGATGCGCACCGCGATCGAGGAGCGCGGCGTCGCGGTGATCGTGTTGCCGGGCGACGTCGCGTTGTCGGACGGACCCGCCGAACTGCCGTCGTGGACGCACAGCGCGCCGCCGACGATCATGCCCGCCGAGGCCGACCTCGATCGCCTCGCGGCCATGCTCAACGAGTCGGACGCGGTGACGATCATGTGCGGCAGCGGCGTGCAGGGCGCGCACGACGAAGTGGTGGCGCTCGCCGACACGCTCGGCGCGCCGGTGGTCCACGCGCTGCGCGGCAAGCCGTTCATCGAATACGACAACCCCTACGACGTCGGCATGACCGGGCTGATCGGCTTCAGTTCGGGCTATCACGCGATGATGTCGTGCGACACGCTGCTGCTGCTCGGCTGCGACTTTCCTTATCGCCCGTTCTATCCGGCCGATGCCAGGATCATCCAGATCGACTGGAAGGGCTCCAAGCTCGGCCACCGCGCGCCGCTCGCGCTGGGGCTGGTCGGCACGGTCAAGGAAACGATCGCGGCCACGCTGCCGAGGCTCGATCGCAAGACCGACCGCGGCTTCATCGACAACGCGCGCAAGCACTATGCGTCGGCCCGCAAGGGGCTGGACGATCTGGCGACGCCCTCCGGCGCGGGCCGCCCGATTCATCCGCAATATCTGGCGAGGCTGATCGACGAAGCCGCGGACGACGACGCCATCTTCACCGCCGACGTCGGCACGCCGACCGTCTGGGCCGCCCGCTATCTGACGATGAACGGCAAGCGCCAACTACACGGCTCGTTCAACCACGGCTCGATGGCGAACGCGATGCCGCAGGCGCTCGGCGCGCAAGGCGCGCATCCGGGCCGGCAGGTGGTGTCCTTGTCGGGCGACGGCGGTTTGTCGATGATGCTCGGCGATCTGCTCACCGCGCGGCAGCTCGATTTGCCGATCAAGATCGTCGTGTTCAACAACAGCCTGCTCGGTTTCGTGTCGATGGAATTGAAGGCGGGCGGTTACCTCGATACCAACGTCGACCTCAGCAAGACCGACTTCGCGGCGATCGCGAAAGGCGCGGGCATTTTCAGCGTCCGCGTCGAGGAATCGGAAGACGTGGCGGGCGCGCTGAAGCAGGCGTTCGCGCATCCGGGCCCCGCGCTCGTGGACGTCGTCACGTCGAAACACGAACTCGCGATGCCGCCGAAGATCGAGCTCTCGCAAGCGAAGGGCTTCAGCCTCTACATGATGCGGGCGATCCTGAGCGGGCGCGGCGACGAGATCGTCGAACTCGCGCGCACCAACCTGCGATAGATCCGGCGATGACCCCGCATGCCGGCGGCGCGGCGTGGCCGCGACTACGCGACGAGCTCAAGACGTACTGGAGCGACGACGCGCCGCGCTTCCTTCACATGGCGAAGGTGGCGCTCGCGGCCGCCCTCGCGATGGGGCTGTGCATGCGTCTGGAACTGCGCTCACCCGGCACCGCGATGGTGTCCGTCGTCATCGTGATGATGCATCAGCAAAGCGGCATGGTGATCGCGCGCGGCTTCTATCGCGGCTTGGGCATGGTATGCGGCAGCCTGGCCGGGCTCGTGCTGATCGCCTGGTTCGCGCAGCAGCCGCTGCTGTTCTTCATCGCGCTGGCGGCGTGGATCGGCGCGTGCGTGTTCGGCGCGTCGTACTACCGCAATTTCCAGTCATACGGCTTCGTGCTGACCGGCTACGGCACGGCCATCACCGCGATACCGGCCTGGCCCGATCCGTATGGCGTGTTCGACAACGTGGTGTACACGGTCAGCGAGGTGGTGATCGGCGTGGTCTGCGCAAGTCTGGTCAGCGCGCTGGTGTGGCCGCGGCGGGTCGCGCCGGCGCTGTATGCGTCGAGCCAGAAGAACTTCGCGAACCTGCTGGATGCGCTGCATGCCATGCTCGAACGCGGGTCCGCCGCGGCCGGCTTCGATACTTTTCTCGGCCTGATCCGCGAGCGCGCGGGCGTGGAAAGCCTGCGCAGCGGCGCGGTGTTCGAGGACCCGTCGATCCGCCTGCACGGCCACGTGTTTCTCGATCTCGACAGAAGTTTTCTCGACAGCGTCGCGTGGCTGCACGCGCTGCATCAATTGAAGGCGCGCGTGGCCGCCGAAGCCGAGCCGCGCGCGCAAGCCGCCGTCGACGCGCTGATCGGCGGGTTGCTCGCGATCGTGCCGCGCGGCTCGCCGGCCGGGGCGCTCACGCTGGAACGGATCGAGACCTTGCCGGGCCGGCTTGCCGCGTTCGAACAGGCGTTGCCCGCGCGACTGGGCACGCTGCTCGATTCGCTCGCGGACCTGTCGCCGCGTCAGCGCCAGTTCGTCGCGACCACCGGCGCGGCGCTGTTTTTTTCGATCGCGGATCTGCGCGTGCTGTGCAGCAGCTACGTCGAAGCGCGCAGCGTCGACCGGCGCCCATGGTCGCAATCCGTGCTTCAGGCGCTCGGCCGCATCGGCCGCATCGGCACCACGCGCGCGACGGCCAATCGCACGGCCGCGATGATCGCCGGCATGCGCGCGGCCGTCGCCGTGTCGCTGGTCGGCGCGGCGTGGCTCGCGTCCGGTTGGGTCGGCGGGGCGAGCGCGATCGTCGCGGTGGCGATTACCAGCGCACTGTTCGCGCTCGCGCCGAACCCCGCCGTCGCGAGCTGGCAGATCTTCTGCGGTTGCCTCGCCGGCTGGCTCGCGGGCTTCGCGTTCAATTTCTTCCTGCTGCCGCGCCTCGACGGTTTCGTGTTGCTGGCGTCGTCGATGGCGATCTTCGTGATGGCCGGCAGCTACATCAATACGTTTGCGAAAACGGCAGTTCTCGGGCTGGGTTTCAGCATCTATTTCTGCTTTATTGTCGGCATTTCGAATCCGACCGTGTACAACCCGAGCGCCTATCTCGACACGGGTTTCGCCTTGCTGTTCGGCATCGCGGCCGCCGCGGTCGCTTTTTCGGTCATCGTGCCGCGCGCGGGCGACTGGATCACCGCGCAATACCTGAAGCAGATTCGCGCGCTGGTGGCGCACACCGCGCCCGACGCCGAACTCGACGATGAACTGCTGTTGTCGTTCGAGGCGCATCTGCGCGATTTCATCATTCAGATCGCATCGGCGCCGGCGGACGCGCGCGTGGACCGCAATGGCCTGATCGGCTGGGCGTTCGCCGCGCTGGAACTCGGCCGGGCGATGATCCAGATGCGGCTCGACACCGAACAACTCGGCGACACGCTGCCGGCAAGCTGGCCGGAGGTGCAGCGCGCGTGGCTCGCGGCGCTGGCTGAGGTGTTCACCGCCATGACGCCGCAGGCCGGCGAAAACGCCGTCGCCGCGACCCGGCGCGCCCTGGTTGCGCTGCCGTTCGCGCAGGACCCGGCGGTCGGCCCGATGCTGCTCGCGCGCTGCCGGATGCGGGCGCTGCTGCATTTCACCGAACTCACGTTGCAGGACGAGAGCTTGCCGCTGTGGCGCGCGGCGAAGGCGGCCGTATGAGGACGCTTGCCCTGCCGCGCGTGATGGCGTTGGTCCGCGGGCTGCTTGTCAGCGCGTGGACTCGCACGTTCGCGAGGGCGGGAATGCGGGCGCGCCCGCCGATGCAACCCCTTCGCTCCCTCGCGCCGGCGCTCGCCGCCGCGCTCATGCTGTGCGCGTGCATCGACAGCGGCGGCATCCGTCCGCGCGAATCGCTGCTCGATCCCGCGACGCTCGACCCCGGCGTCGCGCTGCGCGACACGCAAGCGGACGCGAAGTGGCCCGACGACGGCTGGTGGCGTCAATGGAACGATCCGCAGCTCGACACGCTGGTGCGCGACGCGACCGCGGGCAACCCAGGCTTGCGCGCCGTCGAAGCGCGCGTGGACGCTGCGGCATTCCAGGCCAGCATCGCCGGCGCGGACACGTTGCCGCAACTGAACGCCGGCGGCGACTTCCAGCGCCGGCGCTACGCCCGCTACACCACGCCCGCGCCGCCGGGCGGCACGACGGTGTGGAGCAACAGCGTCACAGCGGATCTCTCCTATGACCTCGACCTGTGGGGCAAGGCGCGCGCGCTTCGCGAGGGCGCGCTCGACAACCTGCATGCGGCCGCCGCCGACGCCCGCTTCGCGCAACTCGAATTGCAGACCGCGATGGTCCGCGGCTATGTGCGCTTCTCGCTGCAATACGCATTGCTCGATGTCTACCGCGCCATGCAGGACCAGCAGCAGCGCACGCTCGACATCGCGACGCGCCGCTGGCGCGCGGGTGTCGGCAGTCAGTTGGAGGTGAGCCAGGCGTCGACGCAATACGCGATGAGCACGACGCGCGCGCAGCAGGCCCAGCAGCAGCTCGCGTTGAGCCGGCTCAGCATCGCGGCTCTCGCGGGCAAGGGACCGGGCTTCGGCGATTCGCTGCGCCGGCCGAGCCTTGCGTTGAGCGTGCCGGTGGCGCTGCCCGCGCGCTTGCCCGCCGAACTCGTCGGCCATCGGCCGGACGTGGTGGCGGGACGCTGGCGCGTGCTGGAAGCGGACAAGGGCATCGACGCCGCGCACGCCGATTTCTATCCCGACATCGATTTGCTGGCGACCGCGTCGTTCGGTTCGGCGGCGACCTTCGGCGGGTTCCTGAACTTCCTGAACAGCGACGGCATGGGTCACGGGGTGGGCGCGGCGATCTCGCTGCCGATCTTCGACGGCGGCCGCCGCCGCGGCCGTTACGGCGTGGCGGTCGCGTCGCGGGACGCGGCGGTCGACGCGTACAACCAGAGCGTGGTGAACGCGATGCAGGCCATCGCGGCGCAGGTGGTCTCGCTGCGCTCGCTCGATGAGCAGCAGGCGTCGATTGAAACCACGCTCGATGCCGCGCGCCGTTCGTTCCGGCTTGCCGATGCCGGTTATCGCAGCGGCATCACCGAGTTTCTCAACGTGCTGGCCGCACAGAACGCGCAACTGCAACAGGCGGAAAGTCTCGCGACGGTGCAGGCCCAACGCCTCGACGCGTGGGCCTTGTTGATGAAGGAACTGGGCGGCGGTTATGGGCCGCCGTCCGCGCCGTCCACGCCGTCCGCCTCGTCCGAACATGCGTCGCAAGGAGCCGACGATGCCCGGTGAAATTGAACTGTTCTCGCTGCTGGTGCCAGGGCTGCTGCCGATCCTCGTGGGCTGCGTGGCGGTTTTCGTCGTCGTCGATCTGCTGCTGGCGCGCGTGGGTGTGTATCGCTACGCGTGGCACCCCGGGCTCTTTCGCGTCGCGCTGTTCGCCGCGATGTTCAGCGGCGCTTCACTGCTGCTGTTGCGGCCATGAATCCCGCGCGCCTGCACGCTTGCCCAAGCGAGGCTTCCAGCAACGCTCCGAAGGCTCACCGCACTTAACGCTCAAGCATAGAAGATGAAAACGCAATCCCTCCTGCGCGCGCTTGTCACCCTCACGCTTTTGCTGGTGGCGATCGTGCTGGTGCGCCTGCTGTGGCTCGACTATATGTACGCGCCGTGGACCCGCGACGGCCGCGTCCGCGCGAACGTGGTGCAGGTCGCGACCGACGTGTCGGGCCTCGTCAGCGAAGTGCGCGTGAAAGACAACCAACGGGTTCGCCAGGGCGACATTCTGTTCGTGCTCGACCCGGCCCGTTTCCGCTATGCGCTGGCGCAAGCCGACGCGGACCTCGAGCGGGCGCGGGCGCAAATGGCGCAGGCGCGGGCGCGCGTGGCGGGCAGCGAAACCGACTTGGCGATGAAGCGCGCGCAGGCGGCGCGCCGGGCGAATCTGGGCGGCGACGTGATCTCCGACGAAAGCCGTGCCGATGCGGCCTCGCTCGCGCGGCAGTCGCAGTCCGCGTATGCCGCCGACGTGGCTGCCTACAGCGCCGCCGAAGCCATGTACAAGGCCGCCGTGGTCGCGCAACAGACGGCGGCGCTCAACCTCGCGCGCAGCGAAGTGCGCGCGCCCGCCGACGGCTTCATCACCAACCTGAACCTGTATCCCGGCGATTTCGCCACGGCGGGCGTCGCGCGCATGGCGCTGATCGACTCGCACTCGTTCTGGGTCTATGCGTATTTCGAGGAGACCAAGCTGCCCAACGTGCAGGTCGGCGATCAGGCCGTGGTGCGGCTGCTGTCGGGCGGCGAGGAGATTCACGGGCACGTCGACAGTCTCGCGAGCGGCATCGCCGATCGCGACAACCCGTTTAGCAACGGCGATCTGCTCGCGGACGTCAACCCGATTTTCACGTGGGTGCGGCTGGCTCAACGGGTGCCGGTGCGGGTGCATCTGGACCGGATTCCGGCCGGCATCAAGCTCGCGACCGGCATGACCTGCACGGTGACCTTGAAGCCGCGGGCCGGTCAATCCGCTGCTGCCGAGGGCACAGGCGCGGCGTCGTGAACCGGCACGCGCTGCGATCGTGCGAATTGGAAAACGGCGCGCCGCGAACTGGCCCACAGTGTTCAACAGCGCGACACAGGCAGGGCGCGTAGGCGGATATCGGCAGACATCGGCAGACATCGGCGGATCACGCCGGCCGCGCCGTCACCGTGTTGCCGACCATCGGTTGGAATCAACTCATCTGGAGAAGAACATCATGAAGGCAAAGTGGGCAATCGTATTTCTGGCAGCGTCGGCGTTCGGTGCGCTCTGCCAGCCGGCCAGCGCGCAGGTGGCGGGTGCGCAGACCATCGGCGTGTCGGTCGAACAGGATCAACTGATCGTCGAAGGCTGGAGCGCGAAGAAAAGCCTGCTCGGCAAGGCGATCTATAACGACAGCGGCGAAAAGGTCGGCGTGCTGCACGACATCATCATCGCGCCGGATAACGCCGTGTCGTTCGCCATCGTGGCGGCCCATCAGTTTCTCGGCGTCTCGCAGCACGACGTGGCGGTGCCGATGTCGCAACTCGATTATGTGAGCGGCAAGCTCGTCTGGGCCGGCGCCACGCGCGACGCGCTCAAGTCGATTCCGGCGTTCAGGTATACGAAGGTGCGCACCGTTCCGATCGCACGCAAGGACTTCGGCCACCATTGAAGCGATGACCGCGCCACGGGCTTGCCGCGCGAGCCCGTGGTTCAGGAAAGCATCGGCCCCTGCCTGTCTAGACAAGCAGGGGCGGGTGCGTTTGTGCGATTAAGATAAGTTAAGTACCGCATCGACGCGGGCTCGCGCATGATGTGCATCACATCAGGTCCGCGCCGCTTCGTTCCGTTTTTGTACGCCGGCGCTCGTCGCGCGCGGCTTGGGATCGCCGCCGTTCATGGTCACGAGCGATCCTGAGAACGCGTGCCGCGTTTTACCTGTCCGTCCAACGACAGCGACCGTATGAGGAACGAGGTGGAAAGCAACGAAACCGATAATGGCGATGCCGTGGTCTACGTGGTGGACGACGACGAGTCGATGCGCGAATCCTTGCGCCGGCTGTTGCGCTCGGTCGGGCTGAAGGTCGAGATCTTTGCTTCCGCGCAGGAGTTTCTCGCGTTCGACATGCCCGACGTGCCGAGCTGCCTCGTGCTCGACGTTCGCCTGAAAGGACAAAGCGGCCTTGTCGTGCAGGAACAGGTCACGGCGGCGCGGCTCGGCTTGCCGATCGTTTTCATGACCGGGCACGGCGACATCGCGATGACCGTGAAGGCGATGAAGGCGGGCGCGCAGGATTTCCTGGCCAAGCCGTTTCGCGACCAGGACATGCTCGACGCGGTCGAGCAGGCGCTCGCCACCGACGCGGCGCGGCGCGAGGCGAGCCGCTCGGTCGCGGATCTGCGCCGCTGCTACGAATCGCTGACGCCGCGCGAGCGCGAGGTCACGGGCTTCGTCGTGACGGGGTTGATGAACAAGCAGATCGCGGCTGAGATGAACCTCAGCGAAATCACCGTGAAGATCCATCGCGGGCAGGCCATGAGGAAGATGGGCGCCCGCTCGCTCGCGGACTTCGTGCTGAAGGCCGAGGCATTGGGCATCACCTCGGTGCCTGTGGCGCGCGCCGCGCGCGGCTGAGCGCGCAGTTCACCACGCAGTCGAGTGCGCGGCTCGCCGGATAGCGCGACATGAACCCCCCGCGTTTCATCCGCTTGCGCCGCATGGCTTACGCAGAATGGCTTACGACGACGCGCCGCCGACCCGCGCCTTCGCTTCGGATCGAAGCAGCACCGCTCATGCATTTCACTTGCTCCATGCCCGTGGCCGGCAGGCTGCGGCGTGCCGTGTCACGCCCGGCGGCATGATTAAACCTAGATATGAGTCGGCCCTACCATTGGTCGTTTCGGGCAACCGTATGTAGGCTGGTTGACGGGTTTGCGGTGCGTTACCGTGGAGTCATCGCGGCGCCTGTTTTTCGGGGCGTTGCATCACCACTGTATCGGATGGCTAAACCATGCTCAGCCCGCTGCCTTTGTATGCCGAACCCGCCTCGCATGCCGTTCACGACGACCGGGCAAGCCCGATCGGCATCGAGCGTCAATGGCGCTCTCCCGCGCATGCCGACACCGGTGCGCCGCCGCGCGATCTCGTCGTGTCGCGCTGGATTCACAACGATTCCGCTCCGCTCGCGGTCGCCAGCGCCGGCAGCGCGGCGCATCACTGCATCGCGGTGAACCTCAAGTGCACCTCGCTGACCTTTGCCCATGCCGGGCGCACGCTGGTTCACGGCCGGCTCGGCGCGGGGGCCGCGCAGATCACCGCGCCCAGGGTGCCGTGCAGCGCCGTATTCGAATCGCCCGCCGACGTGCTGCATCTGTTCGTCTCGCAACAGGTGCTCGCCGAGTGTTACGAAGACCGCTTCGGTCGTCCGCATGCCGGTGAAATACGTATCGACGAGCCGCGGCTCGTGCGCGATCCGGCGCTGGAACGGCTGGGGCAGGCGCTCGCCGTGTCGCAGTCGGACGACGCCGTGCTCGGCAAGGTGTTCGCCGAGAGCGTCGGCCTCGCGATCGTCTCGCGCGTGGTGGCGCGCCACTTCGGCGAGGCGAGGCGTGAGACCCGCGCGGCCCTTGCGTTGCCTTCATGGCGGCTGAACCGCGCCGTCGAATTCATCGACGCGCATCTCGCCGACCCGATCGGACTCGAGGATATCGCGCACAGCGCGGGACTCACGCGAATGCATTTCGCTTCGCAGTTTCGCGTCGCGACGGGCATGCGTCCGCACGAATATCTGGTGCGCCGGCGCATCGAACACGCCCAGCGCCTGTTGCTCGAACCGAAACACAAAGTGCTCGACGTCGCCTTGAGTTGCGGCTTTCGCACCCAGGCTCACTTTACGACGGTGTTCAAGCGCCTGGTCGGCGATACGCCGTATTGCTGGAGGACCCGGGTCCATGTCGATCGGTGAGCGAATTCATGCGTTTCTCGCGGTCAGCGAAACCTTCTTGCGGCAGTCCGATGACGCGGCGTCGCGCGACGGCCTCGACCATCAACCCGATTTCTGGAAACTGGAGAGCGAACATGCAGGCGAATGCGAAATGCAGCGACGATCCGTGGATGCGAACCATCGGTCTGTTGTCGGTCTTGTCCGGGGCGCCTGATTCCGGCATGGCCGAAATCGCCGCGCTGGCGGCGGGGCGCCCACGCAAAGGCGCGATGCCGCCGTTCATGAGCGCACGCAGCGACGTTCAGGTGCAACTGATCGACCGGCCTTCGCAATCCACCGCGACGATCGCATGGCGCGACTCCACCCATTGCTCCTATGGCGACCAGGTGTGGCACGCCTGCCGCGCGCGCATGGCCGGCGTGTGCGCGATGAGCGGCCGTGCGATCCGGCCGGGCGATGCGATCTACAAGCCGCGTCCGTGCCGTCCCGCGCCATTGAACACCGGCGCGATGATTCTGCGCTCGGTGCTGCACGAAGCCGACACGCTCTGAACTTGTCCGCTCGAGCGCCGCGACATCGGCGCTCACACTACCCGCGCCGGCCGTCCATGCGAAATCGCATCGACGGCCGGCGCATTTTTATTTGCCGCCGCGCCTGCTTCCCTCATTCGCCCGCCTCCGAGCCGCCCACCACCTTGCCACGGAAAATGTAGTACTGGTAGAGGTTGTAGCCGATCATCACCGGGAAGATCAGGCCGATGCCGATCAGCATGAAGACGAGGGTCGCCGAATCGGACGCCGCTTCGACGATGCCCAGCTTGCCCGGAACGAAGTCGGGAAAGAGGCTGATCGCGAGCCCGGCGAACGAGAGCACGAAAAGCGTCACCGACGCGCGAAACGGCACGCCGGCGCTGCCGAGATAGAGCGACGCCATGATCGCCGCGAAGGCGAGTGCGGCGGCGGCGCCGAGCGCCAGCAGCAAATGGAACACGCCGGGTTGGGTCCAGCGCTCGTGGCCGACCTCGCTGAAGAACCAGGTGGCGGCGGTCAGCAGCACGGCGGCCGCGACGGTGATCGACGCGCAGAGCAAGGCAAGGCGGCGCGCCCATTGTTCGAGCGTGCCCACGGTTTTCTTGACCAGATAGGTCGCGCCGAGCAGCGAATAGCCGGCCACCACGCCGAGCGCCGACACGGCGACGAACACGTCGCCACGCGCGCCGGGAACGAATCCGGTGATGACCTTGCCGAGCACGATGCCCTGCGCGAGGGCGGCGACCAGGCTGCCGATGCCGAACACCTTGTCCCACCACGGACCGTGCGCCACGCCATGACGGAATTCGATCGCCGCGCCGCGCATGATGAGCCCCGCGATCAGCGACATCACCGGCAGATACAGGTCTTGCAGAAGCAGCGCATACGCGTCGGGAAACGCGCCGAACAGCGCGCCGCCCACCACCACCAGCCACGTTTCATTGGCGTCCCAAACGTGGCCGATGGTTTGCACCATGACGTCGTGATCCTCGCGGCGTTTGCGCAACAGGCTGAGTATGCCGATGCCGAGATCGAAGCCGTCGGTGATCACGTAGAACGCCAGCATGAGTCCGATCAGGCCGAACCAGGTGACGGCGAGCATCGTGTGAGTGGAGCTGTCCATGAGATATCCTCGCGACGAAAATGTTTTAGTACTCGGTGAGCTTGACCGCCGCCTCGGCGTTGAGAGGAGCGGGCGGGTTCAACGTGAGGTCCGGGCCGGTCTTCAGCCAGTTGCGCGCCAGCACGAAGAACGTGACGAGCAGCACGACGTAAAAGGCAACGAACATCGCCATGCTCAGCGTGACCGACGAGGCGGCGACGGCGGACACCGCGTCTTGCGTGCGCAGCAGCCCGTACACCACCCAGGGCTGGCGTCCCACCTCGCGCACGATCCAGCCGGCCTCCACGGCGACGTAGGGCAGCGGAATGCACAGCACCCACGCGAGCAGCAGCTTGCGTTGCGCGAGCAACGCTTCGAGACTGCCGCGCGTCCGTCGCAAGACCCAGACGGTCCAGAACGCCAGCAGCATGAAAAGAAAACCGATGCCCGCCATCACGCGGAACGCGTAATAGAGGAGCGGAATCATCGGCGGCTGATCGGCGCGCGGGAAATCGGTGAGCCCTTTCACCTGGCCGTGCAGCGTATGAGTGCCGAGCACGCTCAGCATGCCGGGCACTTCGAGCGACCAGTCGTTGCGCTGCGCGTCCTGATTCGGCCACGCGAGCAGCGACCACGACGCGCCGGTGCCGGGCGCGTTGGTGATCCAATGCCCCTCGATCGCCGCGCCCTTGGCCGGCTGTGTCCTGAACACGCTGCCGCCGCTCGCGTCGCCGAGCCAGATCTGCAGCGGCGCGGCGAACACCAGCACCGTCAGCGCGAGCCTGAACGAGCGCGCGAAGAACTCGGGATGACGCCGCCTGAACAGATGCCACGCCGAGATGCCCGCGATCACGAACATGCCGGTTTCGATCGCGGCCACCCACATGTGCGTGACGCCCCACACCATGTCGGGATTGAAGATCGCCGCCACGTAATCCGTCACGACGAGCTTGCCGTTTTGCACCGTGACGCCGGCGGGCGTCTGCATCCACGAATTGGCGACCATGATCCAGAACGCGGAGATGCTGGAGCCGAGCGCGACCATCGAGGTGGCGAACAGATGCACGCCGCGCGGCACGCGTCCCCAGCCAAGCAGCATCACGCCGATGAAGCCGGCCTCCAGCATGAAGGCCATCGCGCCTTCGAAGCCGAGAATGTTGCCGAAGAACTGCCCGCTGTAGCGCGAAAAGCCGGCCCAGTTGGTGCCGAACTGAAATTCCATCGGAATGCCGCTCACCACGCCGACCGCGAAATTCAGCACCAGCAGCTTGCTCCAGAAGCGCGCATGCCGGTAATAGACGACGTTGCCGGTTCTGAGCCACAGCACTTCGATCAGCACGAGAAAGGCCGACAGACTGATCGTCAGAATCGGCCACAGGATGTGGAAGATCGCCGTCATCGCGAACTGCGCGCGCGACAGATCGAGTACGTCACTGACATGCATGGTGGGCTCCGGCGTTCGACATGAGGCTCAAGCATGGGCTCGGGTCGCGCGCGGCACTTGTTCAAATGCCCCGCTGTTGCCGATTCGCACGCTGGCGGACGCGCATGCCGCGCCATGCGCGTGGCGGCGCGCCGTGCATTTACGAAACCTCGCGGACGATTCGAAAGCCCGGCGAGTCGCGTCGCCGAATAATGGTGTCGAACGTGGGCCGCTGCGCGAACGCACGAAGACCCGTCCGCAAGAAAACCGGAGAACGACGATGCGATATGTGAACGAGTCACACCACGAGATGAACGGCGGCGAGTTGGGATATTGGACGCGGACGAACCGCGCCGCGCTGCACGACCCGCACGCGCACAACATGCCGGCTCCGCAACCGGCTCTCGGACGCTGGACCCGCTTCGTCGTGATCGCGACGGGCGTGTGGTCGCTGTGCGAGTTGCCGTTCGAAGTCTGGGCGAGCCGCTCGGCGAGCGAGGCGGCCGCGTGCATCGTCGCCAAGCTGCTGTGGGTGGCGCTGGTCGGTTTCGTTCTGGCCGGAAACCGCGCGGCGCGGATCGTCTACGCGTTTCTGTGCACGATCGGATTGATGGCGGTGGCGTTCGGCCTGCCTGCCGAATACCGGGTGTTCCCGCTGGGCTTCGTTCTATCCTCGGTGGAATGCGTGTTGAAGGCGAGCGCGTTCGTTTGCCTCGTGTCGGCCGGCATCTATCCCGACGAGGCGTGAGCCGTGACGCGTGCCGCTGCCCGCGCGCATCGGGTTATACCAAGGTGTGAATGCCAGGCCGTGATGCCGCGGCCCGCGCTGGATGCCCGAGCCGCCAGGGCTTGCCGGCTCGCGATCCGCGCCGTTTGCGGCGCGTCGCGGGCGAGAGTGGACACAAGCGCGGGCACAAGAGCAAGCACAAGCGTGCGGCAAGCGCCGGCGTCATATCCCTATGGATAATGGTTTCAGAGGAGATTCCCCCCTACCATGCTTCTGACGACAAGCGCTTCGCCCCCGACACGGGATGCACGGGGCGGCGTCTTCGAACGTGCCCGTTCCGCTAACCAACCAGGCGTGAGTGCAGCATGATAAAGATCGGTCGAGTTACCGTATCACTGGAAATGCGCGAGATTTACCTGGACGGTCAACTGGTTCAGGTGGGTTCACGCGCGTTCGACATCCTCGAACTGCTGATCAACGCGAGAGGAAAGACCGTGACCAAGGACGAGATTTTGCGTGAGGTGTGGCCGAAGTCGGTGGTCGAGGAAAACAATATCCACGTGCAGTTGTCGGCGCTCAGGAAGATTTTCGGCGCGGACAAGGACGTGATCCGCACGATATCCGGGCGCGGCTATCGCCTGGCCGCGCCGGTCGAGGAAAGCGCGACGCTCGGCATGGCCGACGCCGGCGCCATCCATGCCGGCCGCACGGAACCCGGAAAACTGAGCGGCCTGCCGGTGTGCCATGCGCCGCTGATCGGGCGCGATGCGGCGATCGCCGAGATCGGCGGCGCGCTGACGGGCACGCCGATCGTCACCTTGCTCGGGCCGGGCGGCATCGGCAAGACGCAGCTCGCCATCGCGGTTGCGGCGGTTGCGGCAGTCGCGGCGACCGCGGACGTCGAAGTGTGCTTCGTCGCGCTCGCTTCGGTGGAGCGCGGGCAGTGCATCGTCGGCACGCTCGCCGAAGCGCTGGGCGTTCGGCGCGGCGATGGCGCGGACGATGCCGATGGCGCGCTCACGCCCGAAACCCTCGTCGCCGCGATCGCGGGGCGCAAGCTGCTGATCCTGCTGGATAACTGCGAGCACGTGATCGAGTCGGCGGCAACGGTGTGCGAACTGCTCGTTCAGGCGAGCGCCGAGGTCCGCATTCTCGCGACGAGCCGCGAACCCCTGCGCACCCGCGACGAAAAGTTCTACTGGGTGCCGCCGCTCGACACGCCGGATCTCGACGCGTCTTCGCAGCGCATTCTCGCCTGCGCTTCGGTCGGACTGTTTCTTGCGCGGCTCGATGCGCTCAATGCCGATTTCACGAGCGAGCGCGACAGCCTCGACATGATCGCGACGATCTGCCGTCGGCTTGACGGCGTGCCGCTCGCGCTCGAACTCGCGGCGGCGCGCGCGGGCGTGTTCGGGATTCGCAAGCTGTTGTCCGAGATGGACGACCGCTTCCGCTGTCTGACCGGCGGGCGGCGCACCGCGCCGGCGCGGCAGCAGACATTGGCCGCGGCGCTCGACTGGAGCTACCGTCTGCTCGACGAGACGGAACGACTCGTGCTGCACCGGCTCGGCGTGTTTCCGGCGCGTTTTTCGCTGGACGCGGCTTGCGCGATCGCAACGTGCGAGCGTCTGTCGCGCAACGAGGTGACGGAGGCGATGGTGGGGCTTGCGTCGAAGTGCCTCGTCATGACAACCTTCGACAGCACGGTCAAGGCGTATTTCCTGCTTGAAACGACGCGTGAATACGCGCTGTGCAAGCTATACGAATCGGGCGAGGCGGACGAGGTCCACGCGCGCGGCGCCGATTATCTGGAGCCGGCGTACGAGCAGCGTTACACGCGCGGCGTCGTTGCGGGCGCGCCCGGCCGCGAGCGTGCGCTGAGTTCGATCGCGCCGGGATGAACGGCGCGCAATCCTCGGCGAACCCGCGCCGAACCCCTGCGCACCCCGGCCGCCGCGGCAATCGCGCCGAATATGATCTACACGCATGATGTGGGCGCGCCTCGCGCGCCCTTGGAGTCCAGGCAGCCATGAGTTTTGTTTGCATCGTCGACGATGACGCCTCGGTACGGAGCGGTCTCGGGAATCTCCTGAAGGCCGTGGGCTATACGACCGTGTCCTTTTCATCGGGCGAGGACTTCCTTGCCTCGCCCGTCGTCGACGATGCGTTGTGCGTGTTGCTCGACGTGCGGATGCAGGGCATGCAGGGGCTCGACGTGCAGCGTCGACTGAACGCGGAGCATCGGCGGGTTCCCATCGTGTTCATGTCGGCGCACGGCGACGATGACACCGTGCAGCGCGCCATGCGGCAGGGCGCGGTCGGCTTTCTGCGCAAGCCCTTTGCGGAAGAAATGCTGCTCGATTCGATCGAGCTTGCGATCGGACGCAAAGGGGCGGCGAATTGAGCACGGACGCGATCATCGAGAGCCCCGGTCCCGGCCCCGGCGAATCCGCCGTCGTCATCCACTTCGATCAGGCGTGGTTCGATCAGCTCCTGCTCGAACCGCTGCTGATCGACGGCAACATCGTGCGGTATCGCGCGAGGTCGTCTGACGGATTGCAGTCGTGGCTGATCGCGGCGGCCACCGACGTTCCGTCGGAAGCCGTTTTCCGCCGTTTGCAGCAGGAGTTCGCCGCCGCCTCCAGACTCGAATCGACGTGGGCCGTGCGGCCCGTCGCGCTCTTGCGGCTAGCCGAGAGCCCGGTTCTCGTGTGCGAGGATGGCGGCGGCGCGCTGATTCACCTCGCGGCGGACGGAACCATCGCGCCCGGCCGTTTCCTGCGACTGTCGGTGGGCGCGGCCCGCGCGTTGCGGCATGCGCATTCGCGCGGCGTGCTTCATCGCGACCTCAAGCCGGCGAATCTGCTGGAAGGCGCGGACGGCACGGTGCGGCTGCTGGGCGTGCGCGACGCGTCCAGCGCCGCCGGTGAGCCGGCTGCGGAAGCGCACGACACGCTATACGGCACGCTCGCCTACATGTCGCCCGAACAGGCGCGCCGCGCCGAGCGTCACGCGGACGAGCGCAGCGATCTCTATTCGCTCGGCGTGACGCTCTACGAACTGCTCACGGGGCGGCTGCCATTCGAAGCGAACGACGCGGTGGAGTGGGTCTACAACCACGTCGCGCGTCAGCCCGCGAACCCGCTGCAATTTCGCCACGCGATTCCCGAGGTGCTCGGCGCGATCATTCTGAAGCTGCTCGCCAAGAATCCCGACGAGCGGTATCAGAGCGCGTCGAGTCTCGAAGCGGATTTGCGCCGCTGTCTCGCGGACTGGAACGAAATGCAGCACATCGTGCCGTTCGAACCCGCGGCCGAGGACAACGTGAGGCACCTCGCGGTCACGCATCGTCTGTTCGGAAGGGCGAACGAACACGACACGCTGCTGGAGGCGTTCCGGCGCAATGCGCGGCAAGGCAGCCCCGAACTGATCCTCGTGTCCGGGTATTCGGGCGCGGGCAAATCGGAACTGGTGCGAAGCGCGCACCGCGCCACGGCCCAGTCGCCCACGCTGTTCGCTTCGGGCAAGCTCGAACAATACGGACAGAACGCGCCCTACGCGCCGTTGATGCAGGCCGTGCGCTCGCTGTTCCAGCGCATTCTCGGCGAACCCGAGGCCGATCTGCAACGCTGGCGCAACGTGCTGCGCGAGGCGCTGCAATGGCAGGGCAAACTGCTCGCCAGTTTCATTCCCGAACTCGAACTGGTGCTGGGCGCGCAGCCGGAGGTGCCGGATCTGCCGCCGGTGGAGGCGCAGCTTCGTTTCCGGGCGTTGCTCACGCGGCTCATTTCCGTGTTCGCCACCGCGCAGCATCCGTTGATCCTGTTCTTCGACGACGTTCACTGGTTCGACGACGCCACGTTGAATTTCATCGCGGGCTTCGTCACGAATCCGGAGATCAGGCATGTGCTGCTGATCTGCGCGTATCGCGACAACGAGGTCGAGCGTTCGCCGAAGTTCAAGGCTTTCCTCGACGCGCTGCCGGGCGGCGCGGCACGCGTCACGCGGCTCGCGGTCGCGCCGCTCGATCCCGCCAACGTCGCCGCGTTGCTGGCCGACGCGCTGCATTGCGCGCCCGCGCAGGTCTTGGCGCTCGCCCAGGTGGTTCACGACAAGACAGGCGGCAATCCGTTCTTCGTCAAGCAACTGCTGCTGGCCTTGGCCGACAATCAGCTGATCCGTTACGACGGGATCGTGGGCCGCTGGACGTGGGAGCTCGAACGCATCCGCGAGCATCAGTATTCCGACAACGTGGTCGACCTGATGGTCACGCGCGTGGCCCGCTTGCCCGCCGACGCGCAGGCCGTTCTGCGGCTGCTGGCGTTCATGGGGCGGCGGGTGGACAAGACCACGCTGTTGCGGATCGACCGTGACGCCGATGCCGAACTGGAGCGGCGCCTGCGTCCCGCCGTCGAAGCGGGGCTCGTGCTGTCGGACAGAACCGGCTTCGCCTTCGCGCACGACCGCGTGCAGGAAGCGGCGTATGCGCTGACCGATGTGCGCGACCGCGCGGCCGAACATGCGCGCATCGCGCGCGTGCTGTTCGAGGAGTTCAACGTGCGCGAGGTCCGCAAGTCGGCCTTTGAAATCGCGCATCACATTCAACTGGCGCAGGCGGCCGGCGCGTTTCATTCGCTCGATGCCGACGAAACGCGCGTGTTCAGCAAGATCTGTCTGCAAGCGGCCCGCCACGCGAAGGAAGCGATCGCGATTCAATCGGCGCTGAACTACCTGGACGTCGCGCAAAATCTGCTCGACGCGAGCGGCGACGACTATTCGCGCTCGCTCGGCTTCGAGGTCGGCCTGTTGCGCGTGCAGTGTCATATCCTGAATGCCGACTTCGAAGCGGCGGGCGCGCGGATCGAGACGCTGCTGCGCCAGGACCTGCCGGTGATCGCGCGCGCCTCGGTGTACAAGCTCAAGGTCGACATGCAGCAGCATCTGTCGGACTACGAGGCCGCGATCGAGACGGCGCTGGAAGGCATCAAGCTCTTCGGCCGCGACATGCCGCGTTATCCCGAAGCGGCGGATGTCGACGCCGCGTATAACCGCCTGAACGAATCGCTGCGCACGCGCAGCATCGCGTCGCTGGCCGAATTGCCGGCCTTGCAAAACGAGGCGATCGAATCGGAACTGAATCTGCTGGCGAGCGTCTATGCGCCGGCCTCGTTCGTGAACGAACGGCTCGGTTTCCTGCACCTGTGCCACATGGCGCAGTTGACGATCGATCATGGCGTCACGGCGGCGTCGGCGCATTGTTTCGCCTGGTTCGGCGTCTATGTGGCCGACTTCTTCGGCCGCTACGAGGAAGGCTTCGAATATTCGCGGCTCGGCCGCAGGCTGACCGAGCAACGCGGCTACCAGTCGGCGGTGACCAGCACGCTCGTTGCGCTCGACCAGGTGAGCGTGTGGACGCAGCCGCTGCCCTACGTGCTGGAATGCGCGCGCGGCGCGTTCGAATCGGCGCGTCCGAGCGGCGATCTGACGATGAGCTGCTACGCGTGCAATCACATCGTGTCGGACCTGCTGACCCAGGGCGTGCCGTTGGATCAGGTCGACAAGGAAATCGACGTGGGCCTTTCGTTCGCGCGGCGCGTGCGTTTCAAGGACGTCGAGCACATTCTCGAACTGCAAAAGCGCTTCGTGCATAGCCTGAGCGGCGGGCCTGGCCTGCCGGGCAATTTCGGCATGGTGGTCGATGGGCGAATGACCTTCGACCCCGCGCTGCTCGACACGCAGATGACCACCCTGCGTTTCTGGATCTGGCTGTTCAAGGGCGTCTCCTGCTATTTCCACGGCGACCATCACAACGCGGCGTATTGCCTGAGCGTGGCCGGCGAGTTGAAGTGGGCGACGCCCGCGCATATTCATCTGCTGGACTATCACTTTTATCAAGCCCTCAACCTTGCGAAAACCTGCGCCGATCACAACGAGGCCGTCGAGAAGATCGAGCCGCATCTGGCGAAGCTGAGGCACTGGGCGCGGATCAATCCGGCCACCTTCAAGGACAAGCTGCTGATCGTCGAGGCCGAGGTCGCGCGGCTCAAGGGCTCGCCGCTCGAGGCGCTGGCCTTCTACGAGCAGGCGGCGGGCGCGGCGGCGGAGAACGGTTTCACGCACAGCCACGCGCTCGCTCATGAACTCGCGTCGCTGTGCTGCAAGTCGAACGGGCTTTTCACCGCGGCGCGCCATCATCACCGCTGCGCGATCGAGGGCTATACCCGCTGGGGCGCGCTTCTCAAGGTCGAGCAGCTCGAACGCGCCGAACGTCCGCTGCATCATGCGTTCGAGCGGCCTGGCGCGGCGCGCGCCGCGGTCGAAATCGCCGACGCGCAGGAGCAGTTCGATCTGGTGTCCGCGCTCAAATCGTCGCAGGCCTTATCCGAGGAGATCGTGCTCGACAAGCTGGTCAGAACGCTCGTGACGTTGGCGATCGTCCACGCGGGCGCGCAGCGCGGCGCGCTGATGTTGCTGAAGGACGATGTGCCGGTTATCGAGGCGCATGGGCAGGAGGAGCCGGGCGGCGTTCAGGTGACGCTATCCGGCGAACGCGCCGAGGGCTCGTACATTCCGCTGTCGGTGTTCTATACGGCGCTGCGCACGCGCAAGCCCGTGGTGGTGGAAGACGCGCGGCGCGATGCGCGCTTTTCGTTCGATACGTCGCTTGCGGAACGCTCCGTGCGTTCGGTGCTGTGTCTGCCGCTCGTCAAGCAGGGCAACGTGATCGGCGCGTTGTACCTGGAGAACAACCTGACGGCCGGCGTTTTCACCGCGAGCCGCACGTCGGTGCTCGAATTGCTGGCGTCACAGGCGGCGATTTCGCTGGAGACGGCGCGCCTCTATGCGGAACTCGTCGAGGAAAACAAGCGCAGAAAGCAGACCGAGTCGGCGTTGCGAATGAGCGAGGAGGCGCTTGCGCTGGGGCAGAAGATCGGCCGGTCGGGCAGCTACATCTGGAACAGTCTGAGCGGCGAACGCTACTGGTCCGATGAGCTTTACAACGTGTTCGGCTGGCCGATGGAGAGGGGCAGCCCGAGCGACGAGGCGATCATCGAACGCATTCATCCCGAGGACGTGGACGCATACCGCGAAGCGGTGGAGCGCGCCACGCGCGAGCGCACGCCGTTCCGCATGAAATTCCGCGTGCGCGTGCCCGGCGGCGCGGTCCGGCACCTGGAAGCGCTCGGCGAACCTTCGGGCGTGAGCAACTTCGTCGGCGTGGTGACGGATTACACCGAGCGTCACATGACCGAACTCGCGCTGCAAAACGCCAAGATCGAACTGGCGCGCGCCTCGCGCGCGACCACGATGGGCGAGCTTGCGGCTTCGATCGCGCATGAGATCAATCAGCCGCTCGCGTCCATCGTCTCGAACGCGAGCGCGGGCGTGCGCTGGCTGAACCGCCCGGAGCCCGACATGCACGAGGCGCTGGCCGGCTTGCGCGATATCGTCAAGGACGGCAAGCGCGCCGGCGACATCATCCGCTCGCTGCAATCGCTCGCCAAGGAAGCGAAGCCGAGCCCGGTGCCGACCTTCGTCGACAGCGTGGTGCGCGAGGTGTTCGCGCTGGCGGCCGCCGAAATCGAGCAGAAGGGCGTGAACGTCAGGCTCGATCTGGCGTCGCGTTGCGCGGTGCTGGCCGATCGCGTGCAATTGCAGCAGGTGCTGTTCAACCTCGTCATGAACGCCGCGGATGCGATGAGCCATCTCGACGCGCGGCAGCGCTTGCTGAGCGTCGCCACATCGGTCAACGGCCAGGGTTCGGTGACGGTGTCGGTGCAGGACAACGGCTGCGGCATCAGCGCCGAGATCGCGCCGCGCATTTTCGACGCGTTCTTTACGACGAAGGAAACCGGCATGGGGATGGGCCTCGCGATCTGCAAGTCGATCATCGAGGCGCATGGCGGCACATTGACCGCCACGCCGGGCGAGCCGACGGGGACGGTGTTCGGATTTACGCTGCCGGTGGCCGAGCACCCGGTTTTGCCTTGACCGCCGAGCCGGTTCGCTCGCGGCGCAGGGCATTTTTAACCAGGACAGCCTCTTAAAAGACTGAGTATGCCAGGCGCAATCAGTCATTGACGGGAGCGCATCGAGGTGCCGCACAACGCATGAAAACGAGCCGGAAGTAACGTGCTGGCGGGACGGCGCGCTCGACGGCGCGCGTCTTGCCACCGCCCGCTACGGCAAGCACAAGTTCGATCGGCACCTGCACGACGAACTCCTCATCGTCGCCACGAGGCGCGCGCGATAACCGCGGGTGATCGCCGTATCGAAACAATTCATTGGTCAACCATCCGGCGCTCACCTAATGTCCCACAAAACTGGGCGCATACCGGCTCGAACGCATCAAGCCTGCCGGCACGCGCCATACGCGGCGTCGTGAAAAAAAACGGAGGAGACAATGTTTCATCGACCCAGAGTCAGTCGAGCGATTCTCGCGATCATGTGCGGGATGTCGTTCATCATGTATCTCGATCGCGTCAATCTCTCGGCGGCCGCGGGCCTGATCCGCGATGATCTGCATCTGAGCAATACCAACGTGGGCCTCGTCTTCGCGGCGTTCGCCTACACGTATGCAATCTGTCAGGTGATCGGCGGCTGGGTCAGCGACCGCTTCGGCGCGAAGCTGACGCTGGTCGTCTGCGCGAGCATCTGGATCGTCGCCACCGTCGCCACGGGGCTGGCGGGCGGCGTCGAGTCGCTGTTCTGCGCGCGCATGTTGCTCGGCGTCGGCGAAGGCGCGGCCTTGCCCGCGCAGGCGCGTGCCCTGACCAACTGGTTTCCGTCCAGCAAGCGCGGCTTCGTGCAAGGTCTCACCCATTCTTTTTCGCGGCTCGGCAACGCCATTACGCCGCCGTTTGTCGCCTTGCTCGTCGCGTTCTCGTCGTGGCGCGCGTCGTTCTTCGTGGTCGGCGCATTGACGCTGGCATGGGTGCTGGTCTACGCATGGTATTTCACCGACAATCCGCGCAAGCATCGGCATATGACGGCGCAGGAAGAAGCGGAATTGCCGCCCGCGGGCAAGGTCGCCATCGAAAAAACGAGTGAGCCGACGCCGTGGCGGCGTCTCATCAAACGCATCGGGCCGACCATGCTCGTGTACTTCTGCTATGGCTGGACCGGCTGGCTCTTCTTCACGTGGCTGCCGACCTTCTTCATGCACGGGCGCGGGCTCGATCTGAAAAGCTCCGCGATGTTTTCGGCCGGCGTGTTTCTGTCCGGCGTGGTCGGCAATACGGCGGGCGGCGTGCTCAGCGATCGCGTGCTGAAGCGCACGCGCAACGTGGTCGCCGCGCGGCGCAACGTGATTATCGGCGCGTTCCTCGGCGCGCTGGTGTTCCTTGCGCCGGTGATGGTCGTGAAATCCTTGCCGGTCATGGCGGCGTGCATGAGCCTTTCGTTCTTCTTCCTCGAAATGACGATCGGACCGGTCTGGGCCGTGCCGATGGATATCACGCCCAAACACGTCGGCGTGGCGAGCGGGCTGGTGAATGCCGGCTCGGCGGTGGCGGGCATTTTCACGCCTATCGTGTTCGGTCTCGTGGTCGATCGCACGGGCAGTTGGACGCTGCCGTTCGCCGGTTCGCTCGGGCTGCTCGCCGTGGGGATCGTCGCGACGTTCTTCATGCGGCCGGATATTCCGCTCGACACGGCGAGCGCGCCGGCCGATGCGAGTGGTGGCAATGATCTGAGGTTCGCCGAGCGTCCGGGCCAGTGAGACGAGATGTGATTGCCGTAACGGCCGCGGCTGGAAGCCTCTACACTGTGGCTTCAATCCGCGAACCACTGAGGCAATGGCATGCAACTGACCGACTTCGATACGCTGACGTTCGATTGCTACGGCACTTTGATCGATTGGGAAACGGGCATTTTCGAGGGCTTGCGGCCGCTGCTCGAACGCGTCGCGCAGCCGCTGACGCGTGACCAGGTGCTCGAAGCTCACGCGCGGCATGAGTCGTCGCAACAGCGGTACACGCCCGCGCGGCGTTATCGGGAACTGCTGTCGATCGTCTACAAGCGTCTCGCGGAAGAATGGCAAGTGCCGTTCACGCTCGCGGACTGCGTGGCTTATGGCGAGTCCATTCGCAACTGGCCGGCCTTTGAAGACTCGGCACAAGCGCTGCGGTATTTGAAAAAGCACTACAAGCTCGTCATCCTCTCGAACGTGGACAACGAAAGCTTTGCGTATAGCAACGCGAAATTGCAGGTGGAGTTCGACGCGATCATCACGGCCGAAGACGTCGGTTCATACAAGCCGTCGCCGCGTAATTTCGAGTACATGCTGGAGAAACTGGGCGAGCGCGGAATCTCGAAAGAGACGATTCTTCACACGGCCGAGAGCCTGTTTCACGACCATAAACCGGCGAACGCATTCGGTCTCGCGTCGTGCTGGATTTATCGACGTCATGCGAAGCAGGGCTTCGGCGCGACGATGGACCCCGGGTCACAGCCGAGGATCGACTTCCGCTTCAACAGCATGGCCGATCTCGTGAAAGCGCATCAGGAAGCTTTGCAGCGCGGGTAGTGCTCGAAGCAGAGGCTGCCGCCTCGGCGCATTGTTGCAGACGGTGCGATGGCGTGTCGGCGGCAGCGGAATTCAGCAAGCACGGCGGCGTATCAATCGAGCCCGCCCTGGCACAGATATTTGATCGACAGGTAATCGTCGAGGCCGTACTTCGAGCCTTCGCGGCCATAGCCCGATTCCTTCACGCCGCCGAACGGCGCCGCTTCGCTCGACACCGCGCCTTCGTTGATGCCGATCACGCCCGCTTCGAGCTGGCCGGCCACGCGGTGGATGCGCCGCACGTCCTGCGTGTAGAAGTAGGCGGCGAGTCCGAACGGCGTGTCGTTGGCGAGGCGGATCGCTTCGGCTTCGTCGTCGAAGCGGAACAGCGGCGCCACCGGGCCAAAGGTTTCCTCGCAGCACACCAGCATGCCGTCGCGCGTGTCGGTGAGCACCGTCGGCGCATAGTAGTTCGGGCCGAGTTCGGTCAGGCGCTTGCCGCCCGTGAGCACTTTTGCCCCTTGTTTGACGGCGTCTTCCACGTGGCTCGCGATCTTGTCGATCGCGCGGGCGTTGATCATCGGACCGATCTGCGCTTGCGGGTCGGTGGCCGGCGCGACCTTCAGGGCGGCGACGCGTGTCGCGAGCAGGTCGGCGAAACGCGCATAGACGCCGGCTTGCACATACACGCGGTTCGGGCACACGCAGGTCTGGCCGCCGTTGCGGAACTTGGCCGCCATCAGGCCCGTGACCGCCGCGTCGAGATCGGCGTCGTCGAATACGATGAAGGGCGCGTTGCCGCCCAATTCGAGCGACAGTTTTTTCAGCGTGGCCGCGGATTCGCGCGCGAGATGCTTGCCGACCGGCGTCGAGCCGGTGAAGGTGATCTTGCGCACGCGCGCGTCGGCGAGCCAATCGGCGACCGCCGCGATGCCGTTCTCACGCGAAGCCGACAGCATGTTCAGCACGCCGTTCGGCAAGCCGGCTTCCTGCGCGAGCGCGGCCAACGCGAGCGCGGTGAGCGGCGTATCCTCGGCGGGCTTGGCGATCACGGTGCAACCGGCGGCGAGCGCGGGCGCGATCTTGCGCGCGATCATCGCCAGCGGGAAATTCCACGGCGTGATCGCCGCGACCACGCCGACCGGTTCCTTCACCGCGCTCATGCGCTTGCCGCGCTGCTGCTGCGGAATCAGGTCGCCGTAGATGCGCGTCGCCTCGTCGGCGAACCACGCGACGTAGGACGCACCGTATGCCACTTCGCCGCGGCTCTCCGCGAGCGGCTTGCCTTGTTCCGTCGACATGAGTTTCGCGAGGTCCTCAGTATTGGCGACGATCAGCGCGTGCCACCGGCGCAAGATCTCGGCGCGCTCGCGCGGCAGCTTGTCGCGCCATGCGGGGAACGCACGTGCGGCGGCGTCGGTGGCGGCGCGGGCATCCGCCGCGCTGCTGTTCGCGACTTCGGCGATCGTCTCGCCGGTGGCCGGGTTGGTGACGGCGAAGCGGGCGCCGTCGGCGGCGCCGGTCCATGTGCCGTCGATCAGATTGAGCGGGCGGATCAGTTCGTTGCGCGTCAAGGCGAGAGACATGCGAGTGCTCCTTCAATGCGGCGGCGCGGCCGCTTATTTCGGGTCGGGTGATGGATCGATGCTACGCGTGCGGCGCAGTCAATGAAACCGCCTGGCCGGGGCTTTCACGGTGTGCGCGAGGTTTTTTTGGGGCTGGCGCAGCATTTTATGCTGCGGGGTGTTCCCGCTGCTGAAATGGCTGTTAGCTCGAAGTCGGCGCAGCGGGTTCCTTTCGCCTGATCGGGACGAAGCCGACCCTCAGGCCGAAGAGCTTCGCCACGCTATTGAGCGAGTCGACGGTCGGATTGCCGGTCCCGCGCTCGATGTCCTGGATCACCCGGCGGCTCACGCCCCGGTGCGCGGCGAATTCCGCCTGGGTGAGACCGGTCATCGCGCGCATCGCTTTAAGGGCCTCGGGAATGGTCATGTCGCCCGCGTCGATCCTTTCGTAGAAAGCGCGGCGCAGCGCGTTCTGCTCTTCACGGGTAGGTCGGTTCCGGCGCGGCATGGTCAGCTTGTGGTGGTTGAAGGGCTTTGAGTTGTCGAACCTGCGTATCGATGTGCTGCGTCAGGAACTCGATGATGTCGTAATCGACGCCCTGCGCTTGCATGATGCCGGGCAGGCGTTCGACCCGCGCGGCAAAGCGGCTCAATGCCTCGACGAGCATGCGGCGCTCGTGAGCGGGTACAGGTAGCGCCGCGAGCACGTCGCCCCAGTCCGTCAACTCAACCCCGGTGTCCGGCCGATACCACCTCAATACGCGCGGTATCAAATCGGGATCGAGGTACATTGGCGCGAAGTCGAACAGGGGTGTGAGCCGGACTTTGCCTTCGGCCGACTGCACGGCCGTATTGCGCGCGTGATTGTCCGTGTTGCGCAGCGCCAGATTGAGTACGTCCCGTTTGATGAATTCGAGCGTTTCTGCTGCCGGATCAGTCACGACCTTGCGGATGGCAGCCACCACGTCGAAGAGACTTGGACGCAGATCGAAGCCGGACAGCCCCAGAATGGATGCCACGCTTTCCTGATGGAGGCGCGCAACTTTCCCGTCGCTCGCGCTTCGATCGAAGCGCGGGACCAGCAGCACGTCGCCGTGAAGGGTCGGCAAATCCGAGTGCGTGCGGATACCGAGCGCGGCAGCCACCCGCATGTAGGCAGCTTCGTTGCGCAGGACTTTTTCATCGGCCGCACTATTGCCGCGCGGCAGTTTCGCGATCAGGTGCTGCGTGGCTTCGGCGTCAGGCAAGACGGCGTCGCCATGCAGCAGGCCCGCGCGGTCCCGGGTGAGCAGATATTTCGGCGCCGCGCCCTGGACTCCGGTGGTGCCGGTGCCCAGCATGCCGTGCAGGAACATCTTTTCCTTGAACTCGTCGCTGCGCACGACGACTTCGTCGATCGTCAGGCCGCGCAGGCCACGCGCAGCCGGGTGCCGCGCCACGTGCGCCTCGAAGTAGTTGGCGGCCTCGGCGACGCGGATTCGGCCGATCGGATTGAACGCGCCCGCGCCAAGCAGCGGAAAATCAGCGTCGGGGCCGTCCGCGAGTTTTAGCTCGCCCAACAGAAAGCGACGCCCCGCCCCCTGCGGGACGAGGTCGTAGAGGAAGGCGGGCATGGTCCGGGCTGCGCGGATTTCCATATCCACGGGCTCAGCCAGGGATAGCGGGGTGTCCGCGCGCTCGATGGCGTACTCAACCAGGTAATTCCACTGGCAAAGGCCACCGTTGAACTCGATCTGTGCGCAGTCGACCCAGCGATTGTCCAGGAATATCTGCAGGGTGCAATTCATGAGGTCACTCCTAATGCCTCATAAATGTAGCACAATACGGCCGGGAAGGGTTTATACGCCTCTTATAAGAGCTTTTTAGCAGAATCGGTTGCCGACAACTTACCAAGGCCGCCTCCCTTCCCACCCAACAGTGAAAACCCGCTTATTCCCTCCTCCGCACCCCCGTCGACGCGCGCACGACCAGTTCCGGCGGCGCGGCCAGCACCATCGACGGCTGCCGTTCCGGCGTCTCGATCAACCGGATCAAACTTTCGATCGCCAACTCCGCGATCGCCGCGGTTTGAATCGCGACCGTGGTCAGCGCGGGGTGCACCTGGTGCGCGAGCTGAATGTCGGTAATGCCGATCACCGACACGTCGTCCGGCACCGCGCGGCCGAGCGTGATCAACGCTTGCGCCGCGCCGATCGCGAGCAGATCGTTGGTCGCGAAGATGGCGGTCAAATGCGGCCGGTTCGTCATCAACTGCATGCAGGCGGCGTAGCCGGCATCGATCGAATCGCGAATCTGCAGCACGGCGGCGGCGTCGGTTTCGATGCCGGCTTCGCGCATCACCGCGCGAAAGCCGTTCGAGCGCGCATCCTGCAAGCCGCCGCAACCATCGCCGATCAAAAGCCCGATCTCGCGATGCCCGAGTTCCAGCAGATGCCGCGCGGCAAGCGCGCCCGCGCGCGCGAAATCCACGGCGATGCAGGGCAGCGCGGGCGGTGTCTCCGGGTGCTCCCACATGGCGAGCAGAATCGGCGCGCTATGTCTCGCCGACGCGCACAGATCGTTGATCTCGATGTCCGTGTTCATGACGAGCACGCCGTCCGCCAACGTGCCCGCGATCTGGTTCAGATACGCGCGGCCGATCTCGGCGTCGTCGTCGGTGTTGCAAACCATCAGGAAGCGGCCGGCTTTGCGCGCCGCGCGCTCGGCGGCCAGCACGAACTCGGGGTAGAAGGGGTTCGAGATGTTCGAGAGCATCAACGCGAGCGTCGACGAACGGCCCTCGGCCAGCGCGCGCGCGTTCAGATTGGGCCGGTAGCCGAGATCGGCGATCGCCTTCAGCACGCGTTCGGCGGTTTCCGGGCGGACCTTCTCGCGGTTGCGCAGCACGTTGGAAACGGTGGCGGCGGTGACGTGCGCGCGCTTCGCCACTTCGGACAGGGTGACCATGGTTTGTTGATCCCAGATTCAGGGAATGTGATTCAAATGTTGCAAGCGGCGGGCGAGGTTGATACTTTCTCGAAAACGCAGCAAGACACAAGGAGACGACCATCATGAATTCTTTCCCCGCCCTCGAATTTAAGCGATTAAACGCCTGCCGCACAAGGCCCGCCGATTTCTTTTTCCACGAAATTTAAGCGGTTAAATCCGCGCGGAGGCAGCATGGCGACGATCCGTCTCACGAATGTGCAGAAGTCATACGACGACCATCCGCCGGTGATCCGGCGAGTGAACCTCGACATCGCGCAGCATGAGTTCTGCGTTTTCCTGGGGCCCTCGGGCTGCGGCAAGTCGACCTTGCTGCGAATGATCGCCGGTCTCGAAGACTTGAGCGAAGGCGAATTGCACATCGGCGGGCGCCTGATGAACGACGTGCCCTCCGCAAAGCGCGGCGTGGCGATGGTGTTCCAGAGCTACGCGCTGTTTCCGCACATGACCGTGTTCGACAACATGGCGTTCGGCCTGAAGCTCGCGAAGCAACCGAAAGACGTTATCGAGAGCAAGGTGCGCGAAGCCGCGCGCATTCTGCAACTCGAGGACTTTCTACAGCGCTACCCGAAAGCGCTCTCGGGCGGACAGCGGCAGCGTGTCGCGATCGGCCGGGCCATCGTGCGCGAACCCGGCGTGTTCCTCTTTGACGAACCGCTGTCGAATCTCGACGCCGCGCTGCGCGGCCAGACGCGTGTCGAAATCGCGCGGCTGCATCAACGGTTCGCGAATGCGAGCGTGGTCTACGTGACTCACGATCAGGTCGAAGCCATGACGCTCGCCGACAGAATCGTGCTGCTGCATGCGGGCGCCGATGCCGAACGCTTCGGCAGCATCGCGCAAACGGGCGCGCCGCTGGAGCTGTATCACCATCCGAAGTCGCGCTTCGTGGCGGGGTTCATCGGCTCGCCGCGCATGAATTTCGTGGATGCCGTGGTCGACTCGATCGAGCCGGGCAGAGTGGCGCTCACGCTCGCTCAAGGCGGCGAGCGCCTGAGCGTGCATGTCGACGGCCAACGCTTGCAGCGCGGCCAGGCGGTCACGCTCGGCGTGCGGCCGGAGCATTTGCGGCTCGATGGCGACGGGCAGTTCATTCAATGCGTGACGGTGCTGTCGGAACGGCTCGGCGAGCACAGCTACATTCACGCGGATCACGCGGCCGGCTCGCTCGTCGCCAAGGCGCCGGGCGATACGCCGATCGAATCCGGCGAGCGCATTCGCATTCATGTGCCGCCTTCCGCATGCCATCTGTTCGACGCGGACGGCGTGGCTTTGCGGCGCAGCACGTTCGAGCCCGAGCGCGTGGCCGCGTGAGTCACGACGTAACGCGTGCTCGAGCTTCACCCAACCGAATTCCGCCACAGAGCGGGTTACACCGTCTGCCAGCCATTCGCTGTCAGCCAACAAGGTAGTCAAGGAGACAAAAGATGATTGCTCTTCGCCTTCGCCGTCTTGCCCATGCGTCGATTGCAGTCGCGCTGCTTGCCGGCTCGCTGTGCCATGCCGTCGCCGACGCCGCCACGCTCACCGTCAACGTATCGGCGCGCGGCAACCAGCGTTCGACGTGGCAGGACGCGTTCGACAAGTTCAAAAAAGCCAATCCCGACGTCGACCTCAAGGTGACCTATATCACCGAGGAAGCGTACAAGGTGCAAATGGGCGGCTGGCTCGCCACCGATCCGCCCGACCTCGTGTCGTGGCACGACGGCGAGCGCATGGCGTATTACGCGCAACGCGGCCTGCTCGAAGATCTCTCGCCCGACTGGAGCAAGAACGGCTGGTCGCAGCAGTACGCATCGGTGAAGGAAGCGTCGACCTATAAGGGCAAGCAGTACGCGGCGCCGCTCGGCTACGACGCCTACGGCTTCTTCTATCGCAAGGATCTGTTCGAGAAGGCCGGCATCAGGAGCGAGCCGAAAACATGGGATGAATTTCTCGACGCCTGCAAGAAGCTGAAAGCCAGCGGCGTTGCGCCGATCGCCGTCGCCGCGCGCGATAGCTGGACACTGGCCGCATGGTTCGACTATCTCGACCTGCGCATCAACGGCAACGCTTTCCATCAGCAATTGATGGCCGGCGAAGTGCCGTACACCGATGCGCGCGTGAAGAAGGTCTACACCGCGTGGAAAACGCTGATCGACGATCACTACTACATCGACAACGCGCTTTCATACGACCTCGATTCGATCGCGCCGTTTCTCGTGAACGGCAAGGCCTCGATGATGCTGATGGGCACGTTCTTCTCGGCGAGCATTCCGGCGCCGCTCAAACCGCAAACGGGTTTCTTCCGCTTTCCCGTGATCGACGCGAACGTGCCGATGGCCGAGGACGGTCCGGTCAACGTGCTGCTGATTCCGGCGAAGGCAAGGAACAAGGCCGACGCCCGCAGGCTGCTGGCCTTCATGGAGCGGCCGGAGATCAACGCCGATCTCGCGAAGGGCTGGGGCACGCTGCCGTCGAACAGCCTGGCCGCCGAACCGGACGATCCGATTTCGAAGGTCGGTTTCCAGACGCTCGCGAACACCAGGGGCGGCATCGCGCAGTTCTACGATCGCGACATGCAGAAGGAAATGGCCGACGAAGGCATGAAAGCCATGCAGCAGTTCTACAGCGATCCGTCGCAACTCGACGCGCTGCTCGCGCGCCTCGAAACGACGCGCAAGCGCATCTACAAGAAGTAAGTCCCGGAGCGCCGGCGGCCTAGCCACGGCCGGCGCTCGCCTTCGATTTTCGACGAGGCCCGATCCATGTCTGATTCCGCAGCGAGCCGCCTGCCCGCAGCCCGGTACCGTCACGTCTCGACGACGCGCCGTCACCAGCACCGCGCCGCGTTTTTCTTCCTGCTGCCGGGTTGCGCGTTGTTCTGCCTGTGCGTGATTTACCCGATTCTCAGCAGCATCTCGCTCAGCTTCTATCACTGGGACGGCATGACGCCGAAGACGTTCGCGGGCTTCGATAACTACATCGAGCTGTTTCATGCGGACACCTTCTATACGGCGCTCAGGAACAACCTGATCTGGCTCGCGCTGTTCCTGCTGGCGCCGCCGCTCGGTCTGCTGTTCGCGTTGTATCTGAACCAGCATGTGCGCGGCATGCGCGTGGTGAAGTCGCTGTTCTTCGCGCCGTTCGTGCTCTCGGGCGTGGTGGTCGGTCTCGTGTTCAGCTGGTTCTACGACCCCGGCTTCGGCTTGCTGCGCCTGATCGTCGGCCACGGCATTCCGGTGCTCGGCGATCCCAACACGGCGACGTTCGGCATCATCTTCGCCGCGCTATGGCCGCAGACGCCGTTCTGCATGGTGCTGTATCTCACCGGTCTCACGGGCATCAACCCGGAAGTGGTCGAGGCGGCGCGCATGGAGGGCGCAAAGGGCTTGCGTCTCCTGTGGCACGTGATTCTTCCGCAACTGCGGCCCGCCACGTTCATGGCCGTCGTGCTGACCGTGATCGGCGCGCTGCGCAGCTTCGACCTGATTGCCGTGATGAGCGGCGGCGGTCCGTTCGACAGCTCCACCGTGCTCGCCTATTACATGTACGACCAGGCCATCAAGTACTACCGCGAAGGCTATTCCGCGGCGATTGCCGTCGTGCTGTTCGCCATCATGCTCGTCTACATCGTGTTCCATCTGCGCCGCATGCTGCGCGAGGAACGTTGATTTCCAGGAGTCACGCGTCATGTATCCGCTTCCCGTCGAACGCTGGAAACCGCTCAATCGCACGCTGTACAAAGCGTCGCTGCCGATCGCGCTGCTCGTGTGGCTGCTGCCGATGCTGGCGGTGCTGGTCACGTCGATCCGTTCTTCCGATGAACTCTCTCGCGGCGATTACTGGGGCTGGCCCCAGCACTTCGCGCTGATCGAGAACTACGGCACCGCGCTCACGCAAACGCCGATGCTGCATTACTTCGCCAACAGCGTCCTGATCACCGTGCCGTCCGTGCTCGGCGCGATCGTGCTGGCGTCGATGGCGGGCTTCGCGCTGGCGACCTATCGGTTTCCCGGCAATACGGCGGTGCTGTTCGCGTTTGTCGCCGGCAATTTCGTGCCGATCCAGATCCTGATGATTCCCGTGCGCGACATGGCGCTGAAAGTCGGGCTCTTCAATACCGTGTGGGCGCTGGTGATTTTTCACGTGTCGTTTCAGACCGGCTTTTGCACGCTGTTCCTGCGCAATTTCATCAAGCAGTTGCCGTTCGAAATGATCGAGGCCGCGCGCGTGGAAGGCGCGAGCGAATGGACCATCTACTGGCGCATCGTGTTGCCGCTGATCCGTCCCGCGCTCGCCGCGCTCGGCATTCTGGTGTTCACGTTCGTCTGGAACGACTACTTCTGGGCGCTGTGTCTCACGCAAGGCGACGAGGCCGCGCCGATCACCGTCGGTGTCGCGGCGCTCAAGGGGCAATGGACAACCGCGTGGAATCTGGTGGCGGCGGGCTCCGTGCTGGCCGCGTTGCCTTCGGTGCTGATGTTCTTCGCGATGCAAAAGCATTTCGTCGCCGGCCTGACTTTTGGTGCAAGCAAGGGCTGAGCGCCCGTTCGAATTCATCTACCCACGAGACTCTCTCATGCAACTTGGCGTGTGTTACTACCCTGAACAATGGCCGCGATCGATGTGGGCCGACGACGCAAAGCGGATGGTCGAACTCGGCATCACGCACGTGCGGATCGCGGAATTCGCGTGGAGCCGGATGGAGCCGCGCGCCGGCGAATTCGCGTGGGAATGGCTCGATGAAGCCGTCGCCACGCTCGCCGATGCGGGACTGAAACTCGTGCTGGGCACGCCGACCGCTTCGCCGCCGAAGTGGCTGATGGATGCGCATCCGGACGTGTTGCCGGTGCGCGCCGACGGCACGCGCTGGAATTTCGGTTCGCGCCGCCACTACGACATTTCAAGCGAAATCTATCGCCGCGAGTGCCGGCGCATCGTCACGGCAATGGCCGAGCGCTACGGACGGCATCCGACTATCGTCGCGTGGCAGACCGATAACGAACTCGGTTGCCACGATACCGTGCCGAGCTATTCCGACGCGGCACGGGCGCGCTTTCAGGCGTGGCTGCGGCAGCGCTACGAGCGCATTGACGCGCTGAACGACGCGTGGGGCAACGTGTTCTGGAGCATGGAGTATCCGTCGTTCGACGCAATCGGCTTGCCGAATCTCACGCCCACCGACGCCAATCCGATTCATCTGCTCGACTTTCGCCGTTTCATGTCGGACGAAGTGGCGAGCTTTCATCGCGAGCAGATCGAGGTATTGCGCGAGCATGCGCCGGCCGCCGATCTGCTGCATAACTTCATGGGCTTTTTCACGACCTTCGACCATTACCGCTTTGCCGACGACAACGCGCTCGACGTGGCCGCGTGGGACAGCTATCCGATCGCGCGCACCGAGTCGATCGCGTTGCCGGAAGAGCAGAAGGCGCGTTACGCGCGCACTGCGCATCCCGATGTTTCCGCATTCGATCACGACCGCTATCGGGCGATCGGTCGCGGACGTTTCTGGGTGATGGAGCAGCAGGCGGGACCGGTGAATTGGGCGCCGTGGAATCCGGTGCCGGCCAGGGGCATGGTCCGCCTCTGGGCTTACGAGGCGTTCGCGCACGGCGCGGAGCTGGTGTCGTATTTCCGCTGGCGTCAGTGCCCGTATGCGCAGGAGCAGATGCATTCCGGGCTGAATCTGCCGAACAACGAACTCTCGCCGGGCGGTCTGGAAGTGCAACAGGCGGCGCGCGAGATTGCGCGGTCGCCGGCATTGACGGGACTCGGCGCGCCCGCGCGCGCGTCCGTTGCGGTCGTGTTCGACTACGAGACGCAATGGATGTTCGAGATTCAGCGCCACGGCAAGAGCTTCGATTATCAGACGCTGGTGTTCGACTATTACGAGTCGCTGCGCGAACTCGGGCTCGACGTCGATATCGTTTCGAGCAAGGCCGATCTTTCGTCATACCGCCTCGTGGTCGTGCCGAGCATTGCTGTGATCGACGCTGCGCTCGTCGAGCAGATCGAGCGTGGCGGCGCGCACTGGGTTTTCGGTCCGCGAAGCGGCTCGAAAACCACCACCTTCGCGATTCCTTCGAGCCTGCCGCCTGGCGCATTGCAAAGCGTCCTGCCGATGCAGGTGCTCGAAGTCGAAACGCTGCGTCCGACGCTTGCGCCGGCGATTTCCATCGGCGACGCGCAAGGCGTGGCGATCCATTGGCGCGAGCATGTTCGCGCCAATGGCGAGACCCGCATCGACGCCCAGTTCGACGACGCGTGGCCCGCGATCCTTTCGCGCGACAAGGTGCGTTACGTGGCGGCGTGGCTATCGCATGCGTTGCATCGCACGGTCTTGCAGGAGGCGGCGAACGAGGCCGGCATCGAAACGCAACAGCTCGCCGACGGCTTGCGCATTCGCCGCCGCGGCGGTTTGACCTTCGCGTTCAATTTCGGCGCGCAGCCGGTGCAAGCGCCCGCGCCGGCCAACGCCACATTCGTGCTCGGCGATGCGCTGCTGAAAACCGGCGATGTCTGCGCATGGCAGGACGCTTGAACCGGCATTCGGCCGGACGTGGATCAAGTCGAAAGAAGGCATCGCGGGAGGCGGGATAACAGGCGCTTCAACCCCGAACAGGCGGCCTTCCAAAAAGCCGCCATTCAACATGGAGGATGACAGATGAACCGAAGAGAAATGCTGGGATGGCTCGCTTCCGCCGCGGCCGCGGCCGGTGTCGGGGCGACGGTCGGCACGCCGGCTCTTGCTGCCGATTTGGCATTGGCCGGCCGTGGCAAGCGGTTTGCAATGGGCGCGGACGTCTCGACGCTGCTGGAACTGGAGGCGAACGGCGCGAAGTTCTACGAGCAGGGCGTGCCGCTCGACTGTCTGCTGCTCCTGAAGAAGCACGGCGTCGACTCGATCCGCATCAAGGTCTGGAACGATCCCGGCAATCCGGATTTTTTCCCCGCCGACCAAAGCCCGGCAGCCGGCTACAACAACGCCGAACATGTGCGCGTGTTGGCGCGGCGCGCCGCCGCGCTCGGCATGCGCGTGCTGATCGACTTCCACTACAGCGACTGGTGGGCCGATCCGGGCAAGCAGTATCCGCCGCATGCCTGGGCGGGCAAGGACATCGCGCAAACCTGCGCGCTGTTGTCGGAATACACGTCGAATGTTCTCAGGATGCTCGAGCGCGACGGGGTGCGTCCCGAGTGGGTTCAGGTCGGCAACGAAATCACCGGCGGCATGCTGTGGCCGCTCGGCAAGTACGATCAGTGGGACAACCTCGCGCAGTTGCTGAAGGCGGGGCACGACGCGGTCAAATCGGTCGACGAGCGCATCCAGGTGATGCTGCATATCGACAGCGGCGGCAACAACGCGACGAGCCGCTGGTGGTACGACAGCGCGATACAGCGCGGCGTCACGTTCGATGTGATCGGCCTGTCGTATTACCCCCAATGGCAGGGGGCGCTAAGCGATCTGCAAAACAATGCGAACGATCTGGCGACGCGCTACGGCAAGGACGTGATGGTCGTCGAGACCGCTTATCCGTGGACCACCAGCGACGGTGATTCGGAGCCGAACGCGATGACCAACACCGGGTCGACGGCTTTCCCGCAGACGCCTGCCGGCCAGGCGCAGTTTCTCGGCGCGGTGACGGATATCGTGAAGGCGATCCCCGGCGGCCACGGCAAGGGCGTGTTCTGGTGGGAACCCGAGTGGATACCGACGCCGAACGTGGGATGGAAAGTCGGCGCCGGCGATCAGTGGGACAACAATACGTTGTTCGATTTCAAGGGCAACGCGCTGAGTTCGCTGGACGCGTTCCGCAAGCGCTAGAAGCGGCGAAATCTTTGTGCCGATAGCAGGCGCCAGCGTCCCGGCGCCTGCTTCCTTGTCCCCATCAATGCCCGCATCAATGCCCGAACGACTCCGCCTTCGGCGCATTCGCCGCGGCCGTGTGCGGCCGCACCGCCTGCTTGATCAGCAGCGCCACGCACGAAATCACGCCGGCCACCGCGATCGTCGCGAAGATACCGGCGAACGAGAAATGCCGGCGCGCCAGTTCGGCCACGAGGAACGAGCCCGCGATCCCGCCGAAGCGTCCGATCCCGAGCATCCACGCCACGCCCGTGCCGCGGCCTTCGGTCGGATAGAACGCGGCGGCGAGCGCCGGCATCGACGATTGCGCCGTATTCATCAGCACGCCCGCGACGAACACGATGAACACCAGCACGCCCACGTTGCCGACCGCCTGGCCGATGAAGTACACGCTGATCGCGGTGAGCGCATAGCAGGCCGCGATGATGCGGTTGGCGTTGAAGCGGTCCATCAGCATGCCGCACAACACCGCGCCCACGCCGCCGAGCGGGAACAGCGCGGAGATCAGCGTTGCGCGTTGCGGCGTGAGTCCGGCGTCCTTCAGCAGGATCGGCATCCAGTTGATCGACGCGTAAAAGATCACGAGGCCCATGAAGTAGGTGATCCACAGCATCACCGAGCCGATGATGTACGAGCGCGACAGCACCACGGCGAGACCCTTGCCGCCGGTTTGCGGCGCGGTTTCGGTCATCACGAAGGTGCCGGCTTGCGCCGCTTCGCTCGAAATGCGCGCGAGCGCCGCGCGAATCCGTTCGACCGGCTTGTTGTTGGCCACCATGTAGCGGACCGATTCCGGCATTTGCAACACCAGCACGATCAGCAGCAGAAGCGGCGCGACGCCGCCGAGCACCAGCACGCTGCGCCAGCCGAAGTGCGGAATCATCCACGCGGCGAGAAAACCGCCGAAGGCGGCGCCGAGCGGGAAGCCGCAAAACATCAGATTGATGAGGGTCGCGCGGCGGCGGTCCGGGCAGTACTCGCCCATCATCGTGACGGCGTTCGGCATGGCCGCGCCGAGACCGACGCCGGTGATGAAGCGCAGCACGGTCAGTTGCTCGATGCTGTTCGAGAACGCCGAGCCGAGGCAGGCCACGCCGAACAGCAGCACCGAGCCGAGCAGCATGGAGCGCCGCCCGAGCCGGTCCGACAGCGGCCCGGAGCCCAGCGCGCCGCACGCGAGACCGAATAGCGCCGCGCTCAGCACCGGCGCGAGCGCCGGTTTCGTGATGCCCCATTGGACGATCAGCGAAGGCGCGATGAAGCCGATCGCGGCCGTGTCGAAACCGTCCAGCAGGACGATGACGAAGCACATGAAAAAGATCAGCCACTGGAACGGCGAGAAGGGCTGTTCGTTGAGGAAGGTTTGAACGTTCACAGCGGTGCTGCGGTTCATGGTGGGTCTCCTGACTGCGAAAAGGCTCGTTCATGGCGGGCCTCTTCTTATTTTACGACCGCTGTCGATATTTGCTGGCTAGTTTGTTCGGATATAGAACCGTGATTCTTTATATGAACAAGTGCGACTGTAGTGAGTTTGACGAGAACGGGTCAACGCGGGATTACCCGACATCGTTTGCAAGAATGGATCAGGCGGCGCGAACCGCTGGGGATGCCGCGGCGCGCGTCGATGTGACGGCAGGCGCCGGGAGAGGACAGAATGCGAAGGGGGATTTCAAGCGCCGCGTCCACAGGTTGAACGCGGCGCGGCGCTTCATGCAAGCAAGCGGTTCAGAAGATCACATAAACCTTGCGGATGGTTTCCTCGACTTCCCACAGCCCTTCAGTGTTGGCTTCGAAAAAGAGCGTATCGCCGCTCGCGAAATGGATCGTTTCTTCGTTGTCGGGCGTGAAGCGTCCGCGCCCCGCGAGAAAGTGCATCACTTCGGCCTGTTTGACCGAGCGCCGGTACGTGCCCGCCGTGCATTCGAAAATGCCGGCGTCGACGGATTCGCTGCCCTTGATCACGCGCTGCACGCCCGACACCTGGGCCGGCGTCGTGCCGGGCAGGCCCGCGGTGCCCCAATCCTCGAGATTCTGCAGATTCACGCTCTGCTCGATGTGTTGAACCTTCATCTTCACGCTGCCTTTTGAATGTGCACGAGCCGGGTCATCGGCCGGTGTTGGCGATGGTTTGCTCGATCTTGCCCAGCCGCACGACGGTCACGCCCGGACGCAGTTGCCGCAGCGAGGGCATGACGAGCATGCAGTTGTCGTAGGGCGTGGCGACCGCTTCGCCGTTCGACCAGCCGATCACCGCGCCGGCTTTGTCGAATATCTCCAGGCCGGTGTACGGCGCCGCGAAGCGAAAGTCCATGCTGCTCGCCACCACTGGCTGCGTCACGCGAACGATGTGCTGGACGGGCGGCAAGGGCGCGAGCCAATCGGCCGGCAAATCCGTTGCATCGACCACGCCCGCCAGCAACAGGAAGCGGGCGGTGGTGTCGCGCGCCACGGCGACCGCGCTTTGTTCCCAGTGTTGTCCGCATTCGATCAGCAACGCGTTCTTCGGACTGTCCGCCATGCCGAGGTCTGCGTAGTCGCGCATGCGGCGGCCTTCGGGATGCCCTTCGTCGCAGATCACGGTGGCGGGCGTGCCGAGTTGCACCGCGAGGTCGATGCCTTTTTGCAGCGGTCCCGCCACGATCAGCGGCTTGCTCTTTTCATGCATCGAATGCAGATCGAGCAGCGCGTCGACCGTATCGATCACCGGCCGCATCTCTCTCGCGCGCGCCAGTTCGCTGGACGTGCGCGATGTGTCGTCGAGCACGGCGGCGGTCCACACGCGGTTGAAATCCTGATCGACGAAACGTGCCGCGTCGGGCTTCGCGGGATCGAAGCGCCGGTACGCGGCGACGTTCGCGAACGCCAGCGTGAGGCGCCCGCGCCGCGGCCGCAACGCGCGGCGCAGCAAGTCGTCCACGACGATCGCGCCGCACACCTCGTTGCCGTGCGTGAGCGCGTTGATCATCACGTGCGGTCCCGGCACGCCCGAGTCGAATGTGTGCACATAGGCAATGCCGGACGGCGACTGTTCATGCTTCGAAATATCGGGGAATTCGACCTCGATGGGATAGGCTTCCATGCTCATGCGCGTGTCCTGGCGTAGATGTAAGTGATCGAAACGAAAAGGCTCAAGCGGGCTCAAGCGGCCTCAAGCCGGCTCAAGCAAGCCTTGCCGCGATCGCCTCGCCCACTTCGGTGGTGTTCGCCTTGCCGCCCAGGTCGCCGGTATGCGGGCCTTCGACCAGCGTTGCCTCGATCGCCGCGAGAATCGCGTCGTGCGCCTCGCGTTCCTTGCCTGCGTGATTGCCGAGGAAGTCGAGCATCATCGCTGCCGACCAGATCATCGCGATCGGATTGGCGATGTTCTTGCCGGCGATGTCGGGCGCCGAGCCGTGCACCGGCTCGAACAGCGAGGGGAACTTGCGGTCGGGGTTCAGGTTGCCCGACGGTGCCAGGCCGATCGTGCCGGTGCAGGCCGGGCCGAGATCGGAGAGGATGTCGCCGAACAGATTGGTGGCGACCACCACGTCGAAGCGGTCGGGGTTCAGCACGAAGCGCGCGCACAAGATGTCGATGTGCTGCTTGTCCCACGTCACGTCGGGATACTGCGCCGCGATGCCGGCCGCGCATTTGTCCCACCACGGCATGCTGATCGCGATGCCGTTGCTCTTGGTGGCCACCGTGATCTTCTTGCGCTCGCGCCGCTGCGCGAGGTCGAACGCGAACTTCAGCACGCGCTCGCTGCCGTGGCGCGTGAAGACGGATTCCTGCAACACGAATTCGCGCTCGGTGCCTTCGAACATCACGCCGCCCACCGACGAATATTCGCCCTCGGTGTTTTCGCGCACGATCCAGAAATCGATGTCGCCGGCCTTGCGGCCTGCGAGCGGCGAAGGCACGCCGGCAAAGAGTCGCGCCGGGCGCAGGTTGATGTATTGATCGAACTCGCGGCGGAATTTCAGCAGCGAGCCCCACAGGGAGATGTGGTCGGGCACCGTGTCGGGCCAGCCCACCGCGCCGAACAGAATCGCATCCGCCGATTGCAGTTGCGCTTTCCAGTCGTCCGGCATCATCTTGCCGTGCTTCGCGTAGTAGTCGCAGCTCGCCCATTCGATGTGCTGATACTCCAGCTCGATGCCGAAGCGCGCCTTCACCGCCTCCAGCACGCGAATGGCTTCCGGCATGACTTCGACGCCGATGCCGTCGCCGGGAATGACCGCGATCCGATAGGTGTTCGACATGTTCTGCTCCTCCGTTGGGCTTTCGATTCCGGCTATTTTATTCCTGCTGTTTGAGCCTAAAATGATCGCTTTAGTTAAGCCACTGTGCACGATTCGTGCACAAACGCATTTGCCTCGTCACAGGCATGATCACGTACCTCTCAACCACCTATGAATGCCATCCCGTCACCCGATCTCGGCGATTTGCGCGTGTTTTGCGAAGTGGCGCGCAAGTCCAGTTTCAGCGCGGCGGCGGAGGCCTTGTCGGTATCCGCGGCCTACGTGAGCAAGCGGATCAACGTGCTGGAGACTACGCTCGGCACGCGTTTGTTGCACCGCTCGACGCGCCGCGTCGCGATTACCGAAGCCGGCGAGCGCGTCTATACATGGGCTGAAAAGATTCTCGACGACGTCGAGCAACTGGTGGAAGACGTCTCCACCACGCGCCGCATTCCGGGCGGCAAGCTGCGCATTTCCAGCAGCTTCGGCTTTGGCCGCCGCTTCGTCGCGCCGGCGCTGGCAACTTTCTCCGAGCGCTATCCGCAACTGAGCGTGCGGCTCGATCTGTTCGACCGGCTCGTCGACGTGGCCGGCGAGGGCTTCGACCTCGACATTCGCATCGGCGACGAAATCGCGCCGCATCTGATCGCGCGGCGGCTCGCGTCGAATCATCGCGTGCTGTGCGCGTCGCCCGGCTATCTCGCGCGGCACGGCATGCCGCGGCAACTCGCCGATCTGTCCTCGCATGCGTGTCTCGCGATCAAGGAGCGCGACCATCCATTCGGTCTCTGGCGTTTGACGGTGCGCGGCGAAACGGCGTCGATCAAGGTGACGGGGCCGTTGTCGACCAATCACGGCGAAGTGGCGGTGCAATGGGCGCTGGCCGGACGCGGCATCGTGCTGCGTTCCATGTGGGACGTGCGGCCGCTGCTGGAAAGCGGCCAGTTGCAGCAGGTGCTGCCCGAGGTCACGCAACCGGCGAACCTGTGGGCGGTGTATCCGGCGCGGCTCGCGCAGTCGGCGAAGGTGCGGGTGTGCGTGGACTTTCTGAGCGAGGAGTTCGCGCAATGGAGTCCCCCCGAAACCGCCGGCTAGTGATGATTCTGCGAGAACAAGGTTTCGAGCGGATAGTGGCTCTTCACGAACGGCGACTTGATGATCACGTAGCTGAAGTACTTCTCGATGCCGATATTGCGTTCGAGCAAGCCCTCCACGATGCTTTGATAGTGGCTCACGCTGCGCGTGACGAACTTCAGCAAATAGTCATAGCCGCCGCTCGCCAGATGGCACTCCACGATTTCATCCACGTCGCGAATCGCATTGACGAACTTGATGAAGTCTTCACGCCGATGGTCGGCGAGCGTGACCTCGGTGAAGACGATCTGCACGTCGCCGAGCTTTTCCAACTGAATCTGCGCACCGTAGCCGATGATGTAGCCGGCTTTCTCCAGACGCTTGACCCGGATCAGGCAAGGGCTGGGCGAAAGGCCGACCGCGTCGGCAAGCTCGACGTTGGTTATGCGGCCTTTCTTCTGCAACTGTGAAAGTATGCGCAGATCAATCCGGTCCAGCTTGCAGTCGCTGCTCATCGTAACGTTGTCGCTCTGGCGATCGGGTAAGGGAGTAAGGGGCTCGGGGTGCCCTCTACTCTAGCATGCAGTGGCATGAATTTTGACCTTCAGCGCGGCCCGGACATCGGCCTGCGCGAGAACGTCGTCGAGTGTCTTTTCGAGCCGCTCGAACATCAGGTCGAAGTCCGCTTCGGTGTACGAGAGCGCCGGTGCAAAGCCGAGAATGTTGTCGCCGAACGCGCGGAAAATCAGGCGGTTTTCATACGCGGCGGCGGCGATCCGTTCCGACAGTTTCAACGCCGGGTCGAAGCCCGCCTTGGTGTCCTTGTCCGCGACGAGTTCGAGCGCGCCGAGCAGGCCGCGATGGCGCGAGTCGCCCACCAGCGGATGCGCGAGCAGCGCATCGAGCCCTCGCGCGAAACGCGGCCCGCGCGCCACGCCGTTCGCGAGCAAGCCACCCTCGTGATAGAGGCGCAGCACTTCGAGGCCGATCGCCGCGCTGACCGGGTGCGCGGAATAAGTATGACCGTGGCCGACGACCGCTTCGGCGTCGCCGCTCGCAATGCCTTGATAGATTTCATCCGACATGAGCACCGCGCCCATCGGCGCATAGCCCGCGGTCAAACCTTTCGCCACCGTCATCAGATCCGGTTCGACGTTTTCACCCTGGCAGGCGAAGAGCGGACCGGTGCGGCCGAACCCGGTGATCACTTCATCCGCGACGAACAGGATGCCGAGCTTGCGGCAGCTTTCACGCATGGCTTTCAGCCAGCCGACCGGCGGCACGACCACGCCGCCCGAGCCCTGAATCGGCTCGCAGAAAAACGCGGCGACGTGGTCCGCGCCGAGTTCGGCCACCTTCGCTTCGAGCGCGGCCACCGAGGCGGCGATCAGCGCGGCGTCGTCGGCGAAATCGTTGCGGTACGCGTAGGGCGACGGCAGATGATGCTGGTTCGGCAGCGGCAGGTCGAAGTTGCGATGGAACGCGGGCAACGCGGTGAGCCCCGCGCCCATCGTCGACGAGCCGTGGTAGCCGCGCTGCAACGCGATGATGTGCTTCTTCGTGGGACGGCCCGTCGCATTGAAGTAATGCGTGATGAAGCGGATGGCCGAATCCACCGCGTCGGACCCGCCGAGCGTGAAGTACACATGCTGCAACGAGGCAGGAGACACCTCGACCAGTTTCCGCGCCAGTTCGATCGCGGGTTCCGAGCCGAAATGAAAATAGCCGGTGGCGTAGGGCAGTTTCTTCATCTGCTCGGTGGCGGCGTCGACAATGCTCTGCTGGCCGTAGCCCACGTTCACGCACCACAGGCCCGAGAATGCGTCGAGCAACTCGTTGCCGGCTGCGTCGCGTAGAAACGCGCCGCTGGCCGATTCGAGAATCGTGACGCCGCGCGCTTCGTGCGCGCGGTAGTTGATGACGGGGTGAATCAGGTGTTTGCGGTCGGCTTCAATGAGCGCTTGAATCGGCATGATGGTTTCTCGTCGCGGGAAGGGGCTGTTGACCGTTCCATACTACTGATCCGCGACTATCGCCCGCTTGGCTAAACAATTGCCTGAAAAGCGCGCGCGCCGCGTTTTGATGCGCGGCCTTAGCATTTTCTGCTGCGGACGCTGAAAAGCGGCGGCGCGAGGGTGTTGCAGTGCGTTCGATACAGCGCGCCGGGTTCAGTAGCCGCGCGTGCGGTCGACCAGGCCGAGCATCGGCAAGCCTTCGCGATGACGGCGCAGATTGTCGAGCACCACGTCGACGGCGGTGTCCGGCCGCGTCGAACTGGCGATATGCGGCGTGATGCGCACGCGCGGATGCGTCCACAACGGATGCCCCGCGGGCAAGGGCTCGGGATCGGTCACGTCGAGAATCGCGTTGCCGAGTTGGCCGCTTTCCAGCGCGGCGAGCAGGTCCGGCTGATTCAGATGCGGACCGCGCCCCGTTTGAATCAACGACGCGCCGCGCGGCAGCTTCGCGAACAGCCTGGCGTCGAGCAGCCCGCGCGTGGCCGGCGTGAGCGGCAACAGGCAGATCAGAATGTCGGTGCGCGCGAGAAACGCATCGAGCGCGCCTTCGCCCGCATGACAGTCGACGCCCTCGATCTCGCGCGGCGAACGGCTCCAACCCGCGCATGCAAAACCGAACAGACGCAGCCGTTCCAGCACCGCGGTGCCCAGCACGCCGAGTCCGAGCACGCCGATCCGGCGTTGGCCGGCGGGCCCTGGCGGCAGTTCGCGCCATACCTGTTGCTGCTGCTGCAACGCGTAGTCGAACAGATTGCGATGAATCGTCAGCACGGCCTGCGTGACGTATTCGACCATGCCTTCCACGATGCCCGGCTCGATCATCCGCACCACCGGCACGTGCGCTGGCACGCGCGACAGATCGAACTGGTCGATGCCCGCGCCCACCGAGAACACGACTTCGAGGTTGGGAAAGGTGCGCGTGGGATCGTCAGGCGGCTGCCAGGCGGCGAGGTAGCGGATCGCGGCGGGATCGCCGACTTCGGGCCAGACGTGAAACGGCAAGTCCGGCGCTTTTTGCGCGAAGCGTTTCGCCCATTGCGCGCCGCGCGCCGGATCGGCTTTATAGAGGAAGGCCATGCGTCAGAAAATCGCCTGATTGATGATGCCGTATTGCAGATAGCGCGTGTCCTTGCCGGCCGCCGTGCTTGCGCCGCCGTTCGCGAGTTCGGCCGGCGTCGCGTTGCGAACCATCCGCACGACGGTATCCACGCGCGGCAGCCCCAACTGTTCCAGCCAGTCGGTGAGCCCGCTCTCGCCGGGCGTATCGACGCGCACGAACACGCCTTCGTTGAGCGCCAGCCAATGACTGATGAGCGCCTTCGCGCGGCTCGAATCCTCCGACGCGGGCGCGACCACCGGCCCGATCGCGAAGCCCCGGCCGAAGCGGCGGAACAGCGCGAAGCCGATCAGTTCGCCGTCGCGGTCGAGCGCGATGCCGTCGGCGGCGCTCAGCAGCGCGGGCAAGACTTCGCCGCGATCCATGCCGCTCGCCTGCGAAGCCAGCTCGATCAGCCGCGCCGTATCGCTCGATCCGAGCGGACGCAAACGCTCGCCCGCCGGCAGCGACACCAGCGGCGGCTGGAACGCCGCGCCCTGATGCTGATCGAGCGTGCCGATCGCGCGAAAGCCGAGCTTTTCGTAGAGCGGCTGGCCGGCCGGCGTCGCGTGCAGGAACGTGACGCGCCCGCCGAGTTCCTCCAGCGCCAGTTCCATCAACTTTCTGCCGATGCCGCGCCCCTGGTGCGCGGGCGACACGATCACCATGCCGAGCGAGGCGCGCTCGGCGCCGTACTTCCAGCACAGCGCGGTGCCGATCACGCCGCTGGCGTCTTCCGCGACGAAGCCCACGCCCAGTTGCTCCACGAATCGCCAGTCGTCCGCGCGATGCGGCCATTTGAGTTCGACCGTGAGCGCGTGCGCGGCGGCGATGTCGTCCTGGGTGAAGCCTCTGTAGCTAATCGAATCGTTGATCGAAGCGGACACGCGGTACTCCCTGTCGTTCGGAGCGGGTGCAAGGCACCGGCTCCTGTCCATGCAAGATAGTTGACTGAAGACTTACGCCGTCACTGTGTCATTCAGTGTGCGGCGTGACTAGGACGATCTTTTTATCCGGGCCGCCTGTCAAGGCCGTGGAGAAAATCGATGCAAAACGCCCAGTCTGGGCATGCATTACAAGCATGTTGTGCTGCACGGCGATTTTTGTCGGCGACATATGCCGGGGCCGTGGCTCTACGATTTTGTCATCGCGGCGCAGTCGTGACGACGCGCCGCACGGGACCACCAGGCAGCCACACAGGACACTCTTCTCATGGACAGCTTCAACCCAGACGACGTCGCGGTTCGCAGCGGGCATTTCATCGGCGGCGAATTCGTGGACGTAGGCGAGCGCCGCATCGAGGTGGCGCGTCCCTCGGACGGCGTGGTCTACGCCTCGGTGCCGCTCGCCGACGCGGAGATGGTGGACCGCGCGGTCGAGAACGCGTGGCAGGCGTTCAGAACGAGCGGCTGGGCGCGCATGGCGCCGCGTGAACGCGCCAGGATCCTGCGCCGTTTCGCCGACCTGGTCGATGCGGATGCGCCCACGCTGGGCCGCCTCGAAGCGCTCGGCTCGACGCGTCCGATCGCGCAGGCCATCGGCTGGGACGTGCCGTTCACCGCCGAGGGCATCCGCTTCTACGCCGAGTTCGCCGACAAGCTCGGCGGCGACGTGGCCGCCACCGATCACGATCATCTCGGCATGACGATCGCCGAGCCGTATGGCGTGATCGGAGCGATCGCGCCGTGGAATTTCCCGCTGGTGATGGCGTCGTGGAAGATCGCGCCCGCGCTCGCGGCGGGCAACGCGGTGGTGCTCAAGCCCTCGGAGATGACGCCGTTCTCGGTGTTGCGCCTTGCCGAACTCGCCGTGCAGGCGGGCGTGCCCGCGGGCATCTTCAACGTGATTCAAGGCGACGGACGCGTGACCGGCGACGAGCTGGTGCGTCATCCGAGGATCAGCAAGGTGACCTTCACCGGCTCCACGCGCACGGGCGCGTCGATCATGGCGGCTTGCGCGAATAGCGGCACCAAGCCGGTCACGCTCGAACTGGGCGGCAAGAGCCCGCAAATCGTCTTCGCGGATGCGCCGCGTCTGGACGACGTCGCGCGGCGCATTGCCGGCGCGATCACCGGCAATGCCGGCCAGGTGTGCGTGGCGGGCTCGCGTCTGCTGGTCGAGCGCTCGCTGGCGGAACCGCTCGCCGAGCGCATCGGCAGGATCTTCGCCGAGTCGAAAGCAGGCGCGACGTGGGCCGCGGGCACCACGCTTTCGCCGATCATCTCGGCGCCGCAGGCGGCGCGCATCGAGGCAATCGTCGGGCGCACGCTCGAAGCGGGCGCGACCTTGCGCTACGGCGGCGTGCGAGCCGATGGCGGCGCGCACGGCGCTTTCTATACGCCTACGTTGCTGACGGACGTCACGGCTCGATCGGAGGCGGTGCGCGAGGAAGTCTTCGGCCCGGTGCTGACGCTGCAAACCTTCGACACCGAGGAGGAAGCGCTCGCGCTCGCCCAGCATCCCGACTACGGGCTCGCGGCCGGCGTGCATACCGCCGACCTGGGCCGGGCGCTGCGCTTCGTGCGCGGTCTCGAAGCGGGCACGGTGTGGGTCAACCGCTACGGCCGCACGTCCGACTTCATGATCCCCACGGGCGGCTATAAGCGTTCCGGCATCGGCAAGGACCTCGGCCGCCAGGCTTACGAGGCGAACCTGCGCTTCAAGAGCGTGCTGATCGATTTGCGGGGTTGACGGCGAACGCCGGGCGTCTCGTCTTGCATCGCGTCGCCTCTCACGGCGCTGCATAACGGCGGTAAACCGGGCGATGAAACCGGTGGTAAACCCGATGCCAAATCGGCCGCAAGCCAACAGCCACGGGGCTTGCAGGAGAGCACGGCACACTGTGCTGCGCGACGGCCCCAAAACGCATGGTTTGTGTCACCGGCAGCGCGCGAATCAGGAACATCTATGTTTTTGCGCTGATTAAATCTTTTACAGGACTGAGCAGGATGGTTGCTGTTCCACCCATCGGGCTCGCTGCAAGTTCACCCCAACGAAAGGACTGCACCATGATCGATTTCGAACCGAAGTACATCACCTTCGATTGCTACGGCACGCTCACCAGATTCCGCATGGCCGAGATGACGCGCGAAATGTACGGCCACCTGCTGAACGCCGAGGACCTGGAGAAGCTCGTCGCGTTCTACTCGGGCTATCGCCGCGACGAAGTGCTCGGCGCATGGAAGCCGTACCGCGACGTGGTCGTGAACGCGCTGCGCCGCGCCTGCAAGCGCCTGAACGTCGAGTTCGACGAAGCGGGTGCGGAGAAGATCTATACCGCGGTGCCGACCTGGGGTCCGCACGCGGACGTGCCGGAAGGCCTCGCGCGTCTCGCGAAGAAGTACAAGCTGGTGATTCTGTCGAACGCGTCGAACAACCAGATTCAGAGCAACGTCGACAAGCTCGGCGCGCCGTTTCATGCGGTCTTCACGGCGGAGCAGGCGCAGTCGTACAAGCCGCGCATGCAAGGCTTCGAGTACATGTTCGATCAACTGAACTGCAATCCCGAAGACGTGCTGCACGTTTCGTCGAGCCTGCGCTACGACCTGATGACCGCGCACGATCTGGGCATCAAGCACAAGGCGTTCGTCAACCGCGGCCATGAACCGTCGACCCCGTACTACCAGTACTACGAGGTCAAGGACATTCCGCACCTGGCCTCGGAACTCGGCCTGTAAGCGGCTCATTGCGCAATTCAAGGACAGTCTGGATGAAGCTCGATTCCTATTGGCTCGACACCGCGCCGCCGCTCCTCTCGGCGTGTGAAGGCCCGGTCGACGGCGGCGCCGACGTGGTGGTGATCGGCGCCGGCTTCACCGGACTCTCGGCGGCGCAGGCGTTGGGCAAGCGCGGCGCGTCGGTGACGGTGCTCGACGCGGGGCGCATCGGCGGCGGCGCATCCGGGCGCAACGGCGGCCAGGTCAACACCGGCGTCGCGCAGGATTTCGTCGCGCTGGCCGCGCAACTCGGCATGGAGCGGGCGCGCGCCTGCTACCGCGCGTTCGCCGATGCGGTCGATACCGTCGAGCGTCTGATTCGCGAGGAGAACATTGACTGCGATTACCTCGCCACCGGCAAGCTGAAGCTGGCGTCCAAACCGCATCACGTTGCGCATCTGGAGAAAACGGCGGAGCTGATCCGGCGCGAAGTCGATACGAATATCGAACTGCTCGACCGTGAACGGATTCGCGATGAAGTGCAGTCGGAGAGCTTTTACGGCGGCTTGCTGCAACGCCACGGCGGCCAGATGCACATGGGCAAGTTCACGGTCGGTCTCGCGGATGCGGCCGTGCGCCACGGCGCGAAGCTGTACGAACACGCGGCCGTCTCCGCAATCGTGAAGGACGGCGCGGGCTACAGGATCACCACGACGCGCGGCGAAGTGCGCGCGAGACAGGTGCTGATCGCGACCGGCCCGTCGCGGCATGGTCCGTTCGGCTGGTATCGGCGGCGTCTCGCGCCGGTCGGCTCGTTCATCGTCGTGACGGAGCCGCTTGCGCCGGAACTGCTGGCGCGCGTGTTGCCCAGGCGGCGCGCGTATACCACCACGCGCCTGATGCACAACTACTTCCGCGTGACGCCCGACGCGCGTTTGCTGTTCGGCGGCCGCGCGCGCTTCACGGCGTCGGAGCGTCCGTCCGATGCGAAGAGCGGGCGCATTCTTCAAGAAGGTCTCGCCGCGATGTTCCCGGCGCTTGCGAATGCCCGCATCGACTATTGCTGGGGCGGTCTGGTGGACATGAGCGCCGACCGTCTGCCGCACGCGGGGCAACACGACGGCATTTATTTTTCGATGGGTTATAGCGGCCACGGCACGCAAATGTCGACGCACATGGGCCAGGTGATGGCCGACGTGATGGACGGGCGCGAAGCGCGCAATCCGTGGCGCGAGTCGGAGTGGCCCGCGATTCCGGGCCACACCGGCAAGCCCTGGTTTCTGCCGCTCGTGGGGACGTATTACCGTATCAAGGACATCTTTTATTGAGTTCCCGTAGTTCCATTAGCCAATTAAAACCACGCAGCCATCCCTGCAATCCTCGCGGAGAAGTTCGATGAATAAGGAAAACTCGCAATACGGCGCTTTTGAACTCGACAACGGGTTGGAGCGATTGACAGCCAAGGGCGCCTCGCGGCGCGACGTGCTGCGTGCGATGGCCGCGGCCGGCATGATGTCGGTGACGGGCGCGGGCCTCCTCACCGCGAGCGGCGCGGCCTTTGCGCAAGCCAAGCCGAAGCAGGGCGGCAAGATTCGCGTGGCGACGCAGTCGGCGTCCGCAGCCGACACGCTCGACCCCGCGAAGGGCGCGCTCGGCACCGACTACGTGCGTTGCAACATGTTCTACAACGGCCTGACCGAACTCGATTCGCACCTCGGCGCGAAGATGGCGCTCGCCACTTCGCTGGAGACGAAGGACGCCATCGTGTGGGTCGCGAAGCTGCGCCCCGGCGTGCAGTTCCACGACGGCAAGTCGCTCGCGCCCGCGGACGTGGTCTACTCGATCATGCGTCACAAAGATCCGGCCACGGCGTCGAAAGCGAAGACGCTCGCCGACCAGATCAAGGAAGTGAAGGCCACCGGCCCGAACGAAGTGACGATCACGCTGGAAGGCCCGAACGCCGATTTGCCGGTGATTCTCGCCACCTCGCATTTCCTCATCATCAAGGACGGCACCAAGGAATTCAAAACGGCGGTCGGCACCGGCCCGTTCAAGGTCAAGGAATTCGCGCCGGGCGTGCGCACGGTCGGCGTGAAGAACGACAAGTACTGGAAGCCGGGCATGCCGCATCTGGACGAAGTGGAGCTGATCGGCATCGGCGACGAATCGGCGCGCGTGAACGCGCTGCTGTCCGGCGACGTGCAACTGATCAACGCGGTGAGCCCGCGCTCCACCACGCAGATCAAGAACGCGGGCGGCTTCTCCGTGCTCGAAACCAAGACCGGCCAGTACACCGACCTGATCGTTCGCGACGAAGGCGGAATTACCGGCAACGACGATTTCCGGCGAGGCATGATGTATCTGATGGACCGCGAGCAGATTCGCCGCGCGATCTTCCAGGGCTACGGCGCGATCGGCAACGATCAGCCGATCGATCCGACCAACAAGTATTACCTGGCCGGTCTGCCGCAGCGCACCGTCGATCTGGACAAGGCGAAGTTCCACTTCCAGAAGGCGAAAGTCGGCAGCGCGCCGATCCAGATTTTCGCGTCGCCGGCAGCCGAAGGCTCGGTGGAAATGGCGATGCTGCTTCAGCAGGTCGCGCCGCAAGCGGGGCTCAACCTGCAGGTGTCGCGCGTGCCGGCGGACGGCTTCTGGTCGAACCACTGGATGAAGCATCCGCTCGTGTACGGTTCGGTGAATGCGCGGCCGAGCGCCGACGTGCTGTTCACGCAGTTCTTCAAGTCCGACGCGCCGTGGAACGAGGCGAACTGGAAGAGCCCGAAGTTCGACCAGATGCTGGTCGCGGCGCGCGGCGAGCCGGACGACGACAAGCGCAAGAAGATCTACGGCGACATGCAGGTGCTGGTGCATGAAACGGGCGGCATCGGCATTCCGCTGTTCCAGAGTTCGCTGGATGCTTACACGACGAAGCTCAAGGGCCTCGGCTCGATTCCGCTGGCCGGCCTGATGGGCTTCATGTTCGCGGAAAACGTCTGGCTCGACGCCTGAACGCTTTCGCATTTTCGTATCGCTGCAAGTTCGGCCCGCCGGTCTGACGAACCGGAAAGCCAGGGTCGGTCATACGCACGCCGCGCGTTTTCGTTTTCGCGGCGTGCGGCTTCAACCTAAAGGCGACTCTCGATGAAAGCACACGCGCAACGACTCATCGCCGCGCGCCTCGGCCTTGCGCTGCTGACGCTGCTGCTGGTTTCGGCGGTGGTGTTCGCCATCACCGGCCTGCTTCCCGGCGATGCCGCACAGCAGGCGCTCGGCCAGGCGGCCACCCCCGAAGCCGTCGCGGCATTGCGGCATCAATTCGGCCTCGACCAGCCGGCGCTGCAACGCTACGTCGAGTGGCTCATGCATATTGTCACCGGCAACTTTGGCACTTCGATGTCAAACAATCTGCCGGTCAGCGAATTGATCGCCACGCGCCTGCCGAACTCGCTGGTGCTGGCCGGTCTCACGTCGCTCGTCTCGGTGCCGATCGCGTTGCTGATCGGCATTTCGTCGGCGATGTTCCGCGGCTCGCTGCTCGACCGCACGCTCAACGTGCTCACGCTTTCCACGGTGGCGGTGCCGGAATTCCTGGTCGCCACCATCGCGGTGCTGATCTTCGCGGTCAAGCTGCGCTGGCTGCCCGCGCTGTCGTATCTGTCGGAAGTGCATTCGTTCGGCGCGCTGCTGCGCATCTACGCGATGCCCGTGATGACGCTGTGCTGCGTGATCGTCGCGCAGATGGCGCGCATGACGCGCGCCGCGGTGCTCGATCAGCTCAATTCCTCGTATGTCGAGATGGCGATACTCAAGGGCGCCTCGCCCGTGCGCGTGGTGTGGCGGCACGTGTTGCCGAACACCATCGGTCCGATTGCCAACGCGGTGGCGCTGAGCCTGTCATATCTGTTCGGCGGCGTGGTGATCGTCGAATCGATCTTCAACTATCCCGGTCTCGCGAGCCTGATGGTGGATGCCGTGACGAACCGCGACATGCCGCTCGTGCAAGGCTGCGTGATGGTGTTCTGCGCGGCGTATCTCGCGCTCGTGCTGATCGCCGACCTGTGTCAAATCGTCTCCAACCCGAGGCTGCGCCGATGATGAGCCAACCGACCAACCCCCATGTTCCCCACGCCGGCACGGAACTGTACGACGTGAGCCGCGATGAACTCGTCGCTGATTCGGCGCCGCCGGGCGAGCCGACCCCCGCGCCGAAAACCGGTGTGTTGAAACGCCTCGTGCACCGCTTCTCGGTGCTCGGACTGATCGGCCTGCTGCTGGTGGCGTTCTGGCTGCTGATCGCATTCGTCGGTCCGCTCATCGCACCGTACAAAGGCGGCGCGCTCACCTCGACGGAAATTTTCGGCAGCTATGGCGCGGCCCATCCGCTCGGCACCGACTATCTCGGCCGCGACATGCTGAGCCGCATTCTCTACGGCGCGCGCTACACGGTCGGCCTCGCGCTGGCGGCGGCGCTGCTCGCGAGTTTGATCGGCACGTTCTTCGGCCTGCTCGCCGCGGTGTCCGGGCGCTGGGTCGACGAGATTCTGAGCCGTCTGTTCGACGCGATCATTTCGATTCCGAGCAAGGTGCTCGCGCTCGTCGTGATCGCCGCGTTCGGTTCGTCGATCACGATGCTGACGACCGTGGCCGCCGCGGCGTATATCCCCGGCGCGTTCCGCATTTCGCGCTCGCTCGCGATGAACGTGATGAGCCTCGAATACGTGCAGGTGGCCCGCGCGCGCGGCGAGGGCATCTTCTATATCGCGCGGGTCGAGGTGCTGCCGAACATGATTCATCCGATGCTCGCCGATTTCGGCCTGCGTTTCGTGTTCATCGTGCTGCTGCTGAGCGGGTTGAGTTTTCTCGGCCTCGGCGTGCAGCCGCCGAATGCCGACTGGGGCTCGCTCGTGCGCGAGAACATCGGCGGCTTGTCGGAGGGCGCGCCCGCGGTGCTGATGCCGGCCGTCGCCATCGCGACGCTGACCATCGGCATGAATCTGCTGATCGACAATTTGCGGCGTCGCGGCCGCAGCCACGGAGGCGCGTGATGGCTGAACGGGACATGATCGAAGTGAAGGGCCTGCGCGTGGTCGCGGGCGCCGCGCCGGCAGCCGTGACGGAGATCGTCAAGGGCGTCGATTTTTCGGTGAGGAAGGGCGAGGTGCTCGCGCTGATCGGCGAGTCGGGCTCGGGCAAGACGACCATCGCGCTGTCGCTGCTCGGCTATGCGCGCGCGGGCTGCGCGATTAGCGGCGGGTCGGTGCGCATCGGCGACGTGGATGTGCTGTCGCTCGACGCGAAGGGCCGCCGCGCGTTGCGAGCGCGCACGGTGGCCTATGTGGCGCAGAGCGCGTCGGCGGGTTTCAATCCCGCGCGCACGATCATGGATCAGGTCACCGAGCCGGCGCTGCTGCATCAGTTGATGACGAAAGACGCCGCGCGCGCCAAGGCGATCGGCCTGTTCCGCTCGCTTGCGTTGCCCGCGCCGGAAACGCTCGGCGAGCGCTATCCGCATCAGGTGTCGGGCGGGCAGTTGCAGCGCTTGATGGCCGCGATGGCGCTGATCACCGATCCGGCCGTCGTCGTATTCGACGAACCGACCACCGCGCTCGACGTCACCACGCAGATCGAAGTGCTCGCGGCCTTCAAGAAGGTGATCCGCGAACTCGGCACGACGGCGGTGTACGTGTCGCACGACCTGGCTGTGGTTGCGCAGATGGCCGACCGCATCGTCGTGTTGAACGGCGGCGCGGTGAAGGAAAACGGCGCGGTCGCGCAAGTGCTCGACGCGCCCGTCGACGCCTACACGCGCCAGTTGCTGGCCGCCACGCGCCGCCCGGAAGCCGCGTTGGAAACGCCGCCGCAGTCCGGAAAACACGTGCCGCCGCTGCTCGAGATTCGCGGACTCGCGGCCGGCTATGGCCGCCTCGACCGCTTCGGCGCGCCGGCCGTGCGCGTGCTCGACGACGTCAGCCTGTCGATCGCGCGCGGCAGCACGCTCGGCGTGATCGGCGAATCGGGTTCCGGCAAGACGACGCTCGCGCGCGTGGTGGCGGGGCTGGTCGACCGGGCGCGCGGCGAGGTGCTGTTCAACGGCGAGGCGTTGCCCGCGCAACTCTCGCGCCGCACGCCGGAGCAATACCGGCAGATCCAGATCGTGTTTCAGAACGCCGATACCGCGCTCAATCCGAGCCATTCGATCGCCGATATCCTCGCGCGGCCGCTCGCGTTCTATCACCATCTGCGCGGCTCGGCGGCGAAGAAGCGGATGCTGGCGCTGCTCGATCTGGTCAAGCTGCCGGCCTCGATCGCCACGCGCACGCCGGCCGGACTTTCCGGCGGCCAGAAGCAGCGCGTGAACCTGGCGCGCGCGCTCGCCGCCGATCCCGCGTTGATTCTCTGCGACGAAGTGACGTCCGCGCTCGACACGGTGGTCGGCGCGGCGATCCTCGATCTGCTGGCCGAATTGCGGCGCGAACTGGGCGTGTCGTACATGTTCATCAGCCACGACATTTCCACGGTGCGCGCGATCTGCGACGAAGTGATCGTGCTGTACGCAGGGCATCGCGTGGAAGCCGGGCAGCGCGACGTGCTCGCCGCGCCGCCGTATCACCCGTACACGGGCTTGCTGGTGGATTCGGTGCCCGCGTTGAAACCCGGCTGGCTCGACGCGCGCCGCGAGATCAACGCCGCCGCGTTGCCGCCGCTCGGCGAAAGCGCCGGGATTCCCGAGTTGTGCGCGTTCCGCGCGCGCTGTCCGGTGCGCATCGACGGCATGTGCAACATGACGCCGCCTTCGCTCAAGAAGCTGCCTTCGGGCGCGGAAATCCTTTGCCATCATTCGACATCCGAGCTGAATCGCCTGCAGACACAGGAGGCCATTCCGGCATGAACGGACGATTCGTACGGCTTGCGGAGCAGGGCCGCAAGACCTTTGCGATCACGGTGGACGGCGTCGTGCGCGAAGCCGCCGAGGGCGACACGCTGATGGTCGCGCTGCTGACCGGCGCGCGCACGTTGCGCGATTCCGAATTCGGCGACGGCCGCCGCGCCGGTTTCTGCTTGATGGGCGCGTGCCAGGACTGTTGGGTATGGACCGCGGCGGGCGAGCGCGTGCGCGCGTGCAGCACGCCGGCGGCGCCCGGCATGTCGATGGTGACGAAACTCGCCGAAGCCGGGGAGGGCGTATGGCCCCGCGCGTAGTCGTGATCGGGAGCGGGCCGGCGGGCGTGCGCGCCGCGCAGGCGCTCGTCGAGGCGGGGCTGCGGCCCATTGTCATCGACGAAGGGCGGCGCGACGGCGGGCAGATCTATCGGCGGCAACCGGAAGGGTTTTCGCGCAGCTACGACACGCTTTACGGCACCGAGGCGGAACGCGCCGCTTCGCTGCACGCGAGTTTCGATGCGCTGAAAAGCATGATCGACTATCTGCCGGAAACGCTCGTGTGGAATATCTCGCCGAACGCCGTGCATCTGGTGAGCGGCACGCGTTATCGCACGCTCGCGTTCGATTCGCTGATCGTATGCAGCGGCGCGACCGATCGGCTGATGCCGGTCAAGGGCTGGCACCAGGCCGGCGCCTATAGTCTCGGCGGCGCGCAAGTCGCGCTGAAATCGCAGGGCTGCGCGATCGGCTCGCGCATCGTGATGATGGGCAGCGGTCCGCTGTTGTATCTCGTCGCGGCGCAATACGTGAAGGCGGGCGCGCAGGTGGCCGCGGTGCTCGATACGTCGACGTTCATGCAGCGCGTGGCCGCGTTGCCGCGTTTGCTGGCGATTCCCGCCGCCTTGAAGAAAGGCATCGCATTGACGCGCGTGCTGACGCAAGCACGCGTGCCCGTTCATCGCGGCGTGCAGCCTGTCGAAATCAAGGGCTCGCCGCACGACGGCGTGAGCGGCGTCGAGGTGGCGTTGCCCGGCGGCGAGCGGCTGGAGATTGCGTGCGACGCCGTGGCGCTCGGTTATCACTTGCGCCCGGAGACGCAACTCGCGGATCTCGCGGGTTGCCGCTTCCTGTTCGACGCCGATACACAGCAGTGGCTCCCGCAAATCGACGACGACGGCCGCGGCAGCGTCAAAGGCGTCTATCTGGCCGGCGACGGCGCAAGGGTGCGCGGCGCGGACGCGGCGGAACGTTCGGGACGCCTCGCGGCGCTCGCGGTTCTGCACGATCACGGCATGCACGTCGAGGGCATGGAGCGCTTGCGTCGCGAACTCGCGCGCTTCACGCGCTTTGCCGCGGGTTTGCGCGCAGCCTTTCCGTGGCCGGCGAAATTCGCCGCGTCGCTGCCGGATGAAACCATCGTTTGCCGTTGCGAAGCGATCACGGCGGGCGAACTGCGCCGCGTCGTGCGCGCGACCGGCGCGCAGGAAGCCAATCGCGCGAAGGCGTTTTCGCGCGTCGGCATGGGACGCTGCCAGGGACGCTATTGCGGCCACGCGGGCGCGGAGATCATCGCGGCGGCGGCGTCCGTGCCCTTGGCTTCGGTGGGGCGCTTGCGCGGGCAGGCGCCCGTCAAGCCGCTGCCTGTCGCGTTGACCGAGGCTTCGACCGAAGCGTTGACCAAAGCGGCCAGCACCGAAGCAAGCGCGGAGATAAGCGAATGAGCGCGGCGACCCATAACGAAGCCGATGTGATCGTGATCGGCGGCGGCATCATGGGCACGACGACCGCGTTCTTCCTGCGTCGGCGCAAGCGCTCGGTGATCCTGCTCGAACGCGGACTCACGGGCCAGCAGGCGAGCGGCGTGAACTTCGGCGGGATTCGCCGCCAGGGGCGCGCGCTGCCGCAACTGGCGATGGCGAACCGCGCGCTGCGCACGTGGCAACGCTCGGCGGAACTGCTCGGCGAGGACATCGAGTTTCTGCCGGTGGGCCATACGCGCGTGTGCTACCACCAGAAGGACGTCGAGAACTTCGATCAGTACGCGATCGACGCGCGCGCCTACGGTCTCGACCTCGAAGTGCTGCACGGCGAAGCGCTGTTCCGGCGTTTCCCGTTTCTCGGCCGCGAGGTGCTGGCCGCCTCCATTTCGCCGTTCGACGGTCATGCGAATCCGCGCCTCGCCGCGCCCGCGTTCGGCCGGGCCGCCGCACGGCTCGGCGCGCGCGTGGTCGAGAACACGGAGATCGTGCGCGTCGAAAAAGAGGCTGGCCGGTTTCGCGTGCAGAGCGCGCGCGGCGACGTCTATTGGGCCGCGCAGCTCGTGATTTGCGCCGGCGCCTGGGCGAGCCGTCTGAGCGAGCAGTTCGGCGAAGCGGCGCCGCTCACCACGCACGGGCCGCAAATGTGCGTCACCGAACCGGTGCCCTATGTCTTCAAATCGTCGATGGGCGTGTTCACGTCGATCAAGGAAGAGAGCATCTATTTCCGGCAGATTCCGCGCGGCAACATCATCGTGGGCGGCGGGCCGCCCGGTCCCGCGGATGCGCTGACGTGCCGCGCATCGGTGCTGCCGATCAACACCGTGCGCCAGCTCGCGCAAATGCGGCGGCTCGTGCCCGCGTTGGCGCCGCTCAATGTGATTCGCGTGTGGAGCGGCGTCGAAAGTTATCTGCCCGACGGCGAACCGGTGATCGGTCCGAGCAGCAAGGTCGACGGCCTCTTCTATGCGTTCGGCTTCAACGGCGCGGGCTTTCAGATCGGCCCCGGCGTCGGCGAGACGATGGCCGAACTGCTCGGCACCGGCAACGCCGCGATTCCTCTCGACGTGTTTTCCATCGCGCGGTTCGCGAAGCAGCCGGTGGCCAGCTCGACGGTCGCGGCGTCATGAAACAGTCGATCAGCCTCAATGCCGCGCGGGCGTTCATCGAAGCGCATTTCGACGAACCGGTGACGCTCGCGCAACTGGCCGCGCTATCCGCGTTGAGCGTGTCGCGCTTCGCGACGGTGTTCCGGCAGCAATACGGTTCATCGCCGTATCGCTATCTGTGCGGGCTGCGGATTCAGCGCGCGCAGACGCTGTTGCTCGCAGGCGTGCCGGGGTCGGTCGTCGCGACGGAGGTCGGCTTCTTCGATCAGAGCCATTTCGGGCGGCATTTCAAACGCTGCTGCGGGATGACGCCGAGCATGTTCATCGCGCGCGCGGGGGCCAAGGCGGCCCATGCGACTCATGCGACCCATGCGACCCATGCGACCCATGCGACCAAACAGGGCGACGCGATGTCTACTGTGTCGCGTTCAGCTTCCGCCATAACGTCGTCTTGCTGATGCCGAGCGCCTCGCACACCGCGTCGCGATCGCCGTCGTGCGCGGCGAGCGCGGCGCGGATCTCGTCGGCTTCCACGTGACGGCTGCGCTCGCGTAGCGTGAGCGCGGTTTTTTTCGCGCGTGCGTGCGGCTCGAAGATTTCTGGCGCGACGGTGCGCAGCATGTCGCGTGTGAGGATGGATTTGGCATCGGCATCCGTTGCCGCGTGGGTGTCGGTGCCGGCGTCCGCGTCGGCCAGTTCGACCGCGATCCGTTCGGTCACGTTCTGCAATTCACGCACGTTGCCCGGCCATGCGTAACGGCGCAATGGCTCGGCAAGCTCCGCAAGCATGCGTCGAGCGGCCTCCGCATCGGGCAGGCGCGCCGCGAGCCTCGGTTCACGCGCCGCGGCTTGCAGCAGCAGTTCGGCGGCGAGCGGCAGCAGGTCGGTGGGCCGCTCGCGCAGCGGCGGCAGCGCGATGCTCAGAATGTTGAGCCGGTAGTACAGGTCCGCGCGAAAACGGCCCGCCGCGATGCCCTCGGTCAACGCGCGATGCGTCGCCGCCACCACGCGAATGTCGACGCGCGTCGGCTCCGTCGAACCGAGCCGCACGACTTCGCGTTCCTGCAGCACGCGCAGCAGCCGGCTTTGCAACGACAACGGCATCTCGCCGATTTCATCGAGAAACAGCGTGCCGCGATGCGCGACTTCGATCAGTCCCGCCTTGCCGCCCTTGCGCGCGCCGGTGAACGCGCCTTCCTCGTAGCCGAACAATTCGCTTTCCAGCAAGGCCTCGGGAAACGCGCCGCAATTGATCGCGACGAACGCGAAGTCGCGCCGCGCGCTCAGTCGATGCATGCTCTGAGCGACCATTTCCTTGCCGGTGCCGCTCTCGCCGAGAATCAGCACGGTGGCGTCCGATCGCGCATAGCGCCGCACGAGCGAGCGCACCCGTTCGATCGATGCGGATGCGCCGACGATGTCGTCGAGCCGGTAGCGCGCGCTGAACTGCTGCACGCGTTGCCGCGAGCGCAGCGTGCGGTCGAGTTTTTCGACGGCGCGCGATTCCTGAAACGTCAGCACGGTGCCCGCCGCCGCGCCGCTGCTCGCCAGCGGTCCGCGATGCACGACGTAGCTCGCGCCGCGCACCGTGCAGAAGGAGTCGCCGTCCGAGTCCGGCAAGCTGCCCGCCAGGTCGGGCGCGAGTTCCAGTAGCGGGCGGCCCGCGGCCTTTGCCGCGTCGAGGCCGAGAACGTCGGCGAGGCGTTGATTCATCGCTTCGACGCGGCCTTGCGCATCGAGCGCGACCACGCCGTCGCGCAGATGTTGCAGCAGATTGTCGAGCCGTTGGCGGCGAAGCGTTTCGCGGCGAGTGGCCTGCGCGACTTCGAGCGCGGTATCGAATGCGGCGCGCACCGACGCGCGCGAATAGAGAAACACCGCGCCCATGCCGGCGCTTGCGGCGAGATCGGTCACGAGTCCGGGACCGACCACCACGTCGATGCCGCGATCGCGCAGATCGAGCACGACGCTCTCGGCGTCCTGCGCCGACTCATAGGAGGCGAACGTCACGTCGAGTTCGTAAGCGGCCGTGAAGCGGCGCACTTCGTCGGGCGTGTCGCCGTGCGTGACGAGCGCGACCCGCGCGCCGTCGCGGCGGGCTCGCGCGAGCGCGTGCATCACGTCGAAGCCGGTCGGGTTGATCAGCACGACGGGAACCGCGACGCGCGTTTTCAGATACGCGCCGCTGGAGCCGCCGGCGATCACGACATCAGGACGGCCCGCGCCCGCGGCGTCGATTTCGCGCACCGCATCCTCGAAGCCTTGCGCGACGATGCGCAGGTCCGCAGTTTCGACATATTCGCCGGCGATGTCGAAAAACAGATCGCGCAAGCGGCTGATGCTGACGGCCCAGATGCGCGGACGCTGGGGAGAGTCGAAGTGGGGCGTGCTCAAGGTCGGACGGCTCCTGGCGAGGCTGCGGCGGGTGCCGCCATTATGCGCGCATCGGTTTCTGATTTGAAATTTGAATTTCATTTGTGAAATTCGGCGCGGCGCGCGGCGGCCTGCTCTTTTTTGAGAAATCAGGCACTTAGCCCGCTCGGCGCTGCCTGGCCCGTTCTTTGCAATTTGGACTTCCATCCAAAACTTCCCCCATGCATCTGGAGACGAACTCATGAGCGAAGCAGACAACAGCACGCCGAACGCGGGCGCGTTCAAACCGAAAAAGTCCGTGGCGCTGTCCGGCGTGACCGCGGGGAATACGGCGCTGTGCACGG
>Ga0255336_100350_pt1 | contig 82431 bp, 59 predicted proteins | sample MeOH1_35cm_T3_17_FD_189102 | JGI IMG/M metagenome (GOLD analysis project Ga0255336, IMG submission 189102) | Sandy soil microbial communities from University of British Columbia, Vancouver, Canada - MeOH1_35cm_T3_179 | ecosystem: Engineered > Artificial ecosystem > Sand microcosm > Unclassified ... | reverse complement strand
CGTCTGCCTCATGGAGGTTCTGACGAACGAACTCACTTTCGAAAAGTCCGTGAATCGTGTGATCGGTCGTGTACCCCTTGGGATTTGGACCATTCCATCCATTCGGCTTGTCCGAGGTATGGAGAGGCATAGATCCATCTCCCACATAGTGACCAAGCCACCCAGCCAGAAAAATAATCTCCCCTTCGACTGCATCAGTATCTTCTTCGCGGGCAATTAATTCCCGATAGTCTCGCATCGCCACCTTCAGACGCTCCCAGACTTCGTCTGTCTGGTATGGTTGCATTCCCAGCTTTTCCCCTGTAAGCACAAGATCGGGATGTGACACCTGCGCTACAGCCAATGCGCGCACATAGTCATAGCGCTTACGCGGCAACGTCTCCAGCACACGATCTACCGTCTCGAGTTGAATGAAGTGCTCAGGAGAGGTCACAGCTGCAAGCTCCGGCTCCAAAACTCCACGCCAGTGGTCTGGTAGCGGAGCGTAATAGCTCATTCCGTTCATTGCCCGTGAGCCGCGAAGGAATGCCGGAACATCAATGGGGAGACTCGAACAGGCGAGCCGGTTAATCATGCGGTGCCCTTCTACTCCCCAAGCGAAGAGATGAGGAACGTCGACAAGAACTGGGATCGCTAGAAAAAAACAATATTGAAGCAGGCGATGTCGAATCATGGGTTTTCCTAAAGGGGAACTGAAACTGAAAGTAAGCACCCCACATGAAAGTCGCGAGAATGAAAGATGAGTAGAAGGTTAAATGATGGCAGACGTCTGACCTCTGACATGTTCCCATTGCACTGCTCATGAGAACTGTCATAATGGGGAAACCATGGTGGATTCAAATGAAACTGAGCGGGCGACCAATGGTCTTTCGGATCGCATATGGAATGGCAGGCCTCGAGAGAACCTCACGACCCGCGTCGCAAATGCCATCCGCGAGCAGGTTCGTTCTGGCAAACTGCAGCGTGGCGTACAACTACGGGGAGAAGTAGAATTCGCGAGAGAACTCGGTGTAAGCCGGCAGACCCTGCGAGAGGCAACGCGTCTCCTAACCCGTGAGGGATTGCTGACTATCCGTCATGGCGTAGGTACATTTGTGGCCGAAAGCCCGGTATACCTCAACAGCCCTCTCAATTCCATGCACTCCATGTCGTCTCTAATCCGCGAGAGTGGTGGAGAAGCTCGTGTCGACGGTCTAAAGATTCGCCGGATCGCAGCCACGGCAGAGGTTGCAACAGCACTCCAGATTCCCGATGGATCTCCCGTCGCCGAAATCTTTCGTCTGCGCCTGATCGATGCAAAACCCTTGGCCGTCGCCTATGACTACATTGCCCTCTTGGATGACGCTGAATGGAAATTGCCGCTTATCAAGACTTTTGACGGTGGGTCGATCTACGAGTTCATGGCATTCAAGCTTCAGCGACAGTTAGTATCGAGTGAATCGGCGTTAACTGCCGTTGCAGCTGGGAAGAAGCATGCCGAACTTCTGCACGTTAAAGTGGGCTTCCCTCTCCTTCTGATGCGTGAGATTCAATTCGACGAAAAGCTCCATCGAGGTCTGTACAGCACGATCTTTCACAACTCTTCTCTCATGGGCTTTACTCTGGTGCGGCCTGGTACGGGTTCGTGACCTATCCTCCCGCCATCTACGGCAATTTCGCCATCGATGACCTTGTTTTTCCTGATGGATCCACGCAGTGGGCCGTTCCCGGCGGCAGCGCAGCCTATGCTGCCCTGGGGGCCTCGCTCTGGACAGATTCGCCGGCCATTGTGGCGCCCATTGGGGAGGACTATCCGGCTAATTCATTAGGTAGCCGCATCGATCTTTCGCGCTGCAGGCACCTTCCTCTCACAATGCGCAATTGGGGACTTTACGAGGAAGATGGCCGACGACACTTCATATCGCGCAGCTCAAGCAGGAACTGGAGAGAGTTCAGCCCAACGCCCGCAGATGTGAGATCTGGTTATCAGGAAAGAGCCCATATTGCACCACTTCCATTCGAAGTCACCACGCAACTGGTACGAGAACTCCGTCTGGTCGGCACCAAATCCATATCACTTGATCTGGATGATCATGATCTTCTGGGCAACAACAGCCTGGACAGGATGATCGAGTTATTGAGCTCAATCGATTTTTTTATGCCCAGCCAGCAGGATGTCCTCATGCTGCTGGCTGAAACTGATCCGCTTGAATCTCTGCGAAAACTCCGAACTCTCGTCCCTGAAATCACTTTTATCGCAATCAAATGCGGAGCTCAAGGGAGCATCGCTCACTTGGTTGGAACTGAAGAGGCGATCCGAATCCCAGCCTTATCAGTTGAGGTATTGGATCCAACGGGTGCGGGGGACGCCTTCTGTGGCGGCGTGCTGGGAGGCCTCACAAGACAAAGTGATCCGAGAGAAGCTCTTCTCTGCGGTGCAGTCTCGGCTTCATTCTGCATTGAAGGTCCTGGCTTCTCGGGCTTCGCCACAGCATCGGAAGAGACCGTGAACAGCCGTCTTGCGGAGTTGCGTCAGCACACAACCATTCAAAAGCTTTAAGCGTATGAGAGTCTTGAAGCTCTCAACAATAAAACACATCGGATTGAGATCGTCTCTCTACGCTCCCAATCCGGCTTTGGATGATCCTGAGAGAATCTATCCAATGGCCGAGCTCGCACAAAGCCGATACATTTGCCGAGCGCAGCATCTCTAGAAATTTGCCATAAGCTACTTTTTCTTGATGATTGGTGCAACTACATACAACGTGGACGTACTGAGCACCCGCTGCACCTCATTTTGAACTCCCACTCCGGTAGAAGAACCCCATAACCCTCCATAGGGAGCCAGTTCTGAGGCATCAAGAGCGGTGTAGATATCCAAATCAGCACAGCCATAGTCCATTACGTAGTAGCCGTAGGTTTGCATGGCCTGCAAGATGCGAAAAGCCGGCAAAGAAAGCTTCAATGCATTCAAATCAAGCGCCGGATCAAGTTGTATAACTCCACCATAAGGAATAAGGCCTGTATTCATATAACCTTTACCGGAACAGCTATCCTTTGCCGTTCTCACTCCTGCATCCCACGCGCTCGCAGGATACACTCGCGCCGCCCATACTCGACGAACAGGCCCGCCAATTGCATGTCCAATCGGTTTTGTCAGATTCGTACTCTCCCCTGGCTGAATAAGGAGTGGCAGCTCAGCGAAGTTGGCCGCAATCGATCCTCCATGATCTCCCATTGAGTCGAAAGAGGTAGGCCCAGCGGCATAAAGCGCGCTAGGCCCCTTATTGAATGGATCAACCCTAGCTCTATATGTGCTTACAAACAATTTCTTTTGTGGATCAATAAATATCACGTGACGATCACCAGCAGCAGTTGAAGGTAGACTCCTAGGCCAGCCCGAAGGGATTTGAAATGGAATGATCCGCAGGGTGGATTTGACGTCATACCATTGACTTCGAACTGTAAGGGTCGTGCTGCTTGCATCCGCGACAACCTGGCCAAACCCTATACCGTCACCGCCATAAGCCGTATTCAACTGTACGTTGTGGATGTAACCGTTGGGCAAAGCGACGCGGGGCCACTCCGAAGGGATTGCGTGATAGAAGACCGCGTCTGGTGAAAATACCCTGCTCCATGGGCGATATAAAAAATATTCGCTGGGAGAAGCCCAGTTTTCGGGAGCTAATGAACGTAAAACCGCCGACTGATCAGATCCAGAATCAAGGAACAGATCAATTCCCCAATTACGGTACATATCAATAATTGATTGTCTTAGATCTTCCTCTCTCGGATTAGCAAGAGAACCAGCAACTAAATTCTGGCGCACAGACATCTTCAAATCGACTGTCCACGTCAATAAACTTGATACGTAAGGAGTCAAGGTTTCGCTGAAACTTTTATTGTTTGACGGTATGACATGAATTTCAATCACATTGCTTCGATAATTATTTTTGACAGGATCTGATGCAAGCGCCCAGATTATGTGGTCGCCATAGCCAACACCTTCCGTCTGAAATCCTTTCGGTTTGCTATCCTCCATTCCTCCAAGCCAATAAGGCGCCTGATATTCAATATCGGTGGGCTTATCGTCTATATAAAACACTACTTTCGAACCCTGCGGCACGGCCTCAGCAAATATATATATTGAACCTGCGACTATTGCAGGAGTAACTAGTCCTGCAATACGGAACACATTCGAACTCCCTCGAGATTGTGATTCTCTTTGCAAGAGTGCTCTTTGCTCTGCATATATATAGCTCGCAAGAATAAATATCACAAATAGAGTATTCGTAAACATAGAAGCACAATCAGGACAATGAAGTTCCGTGAGCAGCTAATACCCCATCTGCATACTCTCCATAAATCTCTGCGTAGAGGTCTTCCAAATATTGCGAGATGACTGATAGCCCGCAACTAGCATGAATGCTTTCCGCTGCTCGCCGCCCGATCAAGCCAGCATTAGTCGGATTAGACAATAAATAAACTATCCCATCTGCAATCGAGGCAGGGTCTCCTGCATTAGCGAATAAACCATTTCGCATCTGCTCAATATAATCAGGTAAACCACCCACTCTAGTGCAAACCACAGGCAGGCCATGTCCCATTGCCTCCAATACGGCCATGGGAACTCCCTCATGGTAGCTAGGAAGGCAGAAAATACTCGCCGTTTCATAAGCTGCAGCCATTTCGTGTGTGCCCAGCCAGCCCATAAATTTGACGGATTTGTCAATACCAAACTGCTCTGCCATCGCAGAAGCTATTTCAAGATCACCGTGCCCCGCGAACCAGAACTGGGCAGACGGGAACCTCTTCAACACCGACACTGCCGCAACGAGCAGATCCTGGTAACCTTTTCTTATTTCGAGTTTTCCGGCAAATAGTATTGCCAATGTATCCAATTTGGACTGATTTAACAGTAGCGGTCGTGTATCTACAGGATTAGGTATCACCGTAATCTTGAGAGAACTATCTCTAGCGCTCATTACATCTGCCCAACTTTGAGAGAGCGCTACTACTCTATCTGCAAACCTCAAAGCAAATTGGCCCGCACGAAATGCAGTTTCATCAAAGAGAGACTCCACGCTGAACGCGTGTACATGAATAATCAGTGGTTTCCGAAATAACTTGGCAAGCAGGATAAATGGTAGCTTCCGGAAAACACTCTTCTGCGCCGCAAGATGAATATGGACGATATTGGCATTAGAGACTAAAAGAGGAGCAGCCACATACGATTTAGCAGCAGCCAGCAATTTTCGGAAGACACTCCGATCATCATAGGTAGATAACAGACTGCATCCCATCGATTTCCAGGCATTCGTTTGAGAATGCAGGCGGATCACCGACGCAATCCCTCCCCTCCCCTTTGCAGGAGCAATCACCAAAACACCCCTTCGATGAGTTCGCTTATTCATTTACACTCCAGCCCGTGAGGTTGCCAGTCGATTCCGATGCTTGGCTTGCCATTGGAAAGCTTACGGATACGGTAAGACCGGAACGAGGCTGTAGAGTCGAACTCGAGGTGCAAATATCCTGTTCGATAGAACGGACGACGGTACAATCGATGCCACCTAATTTACATAACTGAACAAGAGCTAACGCCGATTTCGACGAGACACAGCTCGAGGAGAGCAATAACTCATGTACCCCATAGGTTTCCACCACGTTCAAAATATTATTGGCGTTACCCAGTACGGGCAAACCACTTACATACGCGTCCCGCATCTCATCTCTTGTGTCTACGAAGCCCAAAGGGTCACACTCTGGACACAAGCGACGCAAACTGGCAAGAATATCAGCTCCCATCTGATCTGCCCCAAAAATAAGAACACGACGCCTGTTTTGCCTGTCAATTCGTGAACGATATAAATTTATAACCAACGAGGTTGCAATTTGCAGGCCTAGGATAAATATAGTCAGGAATAGACACTCGAATAATACAAACCGTTGTTGCGCCTTCCCTATCATTTCCAAACCAAACATAGACGCAACCAACGCACCCACCAATGCTGCAACTAGGCTCATCCCACCAATAGTCGGGATTTCTTCTATGGAAATGAGATGCCATTGACTCCGGTACATACGAAATAGCACGAGAACTGTGCTTTGGGTGCATGCCCACACCAATATCGTCGTAGAAAATATAGTCCCATTCGTAATCTGCTCTGGAATCTGACTCTGCAGCGTCATATACAGCGATAAACAACTTATCGCGACGAGAAGCAAGATCTTAACCACCTTCATAAATACGGATGACCTGATGAAACTGGAAAATCTGAGATTGCCAAAAGTCATTCGATATTTAGACGTCAAAATATTTTTCTCACCCGATCTTCTACGTACAGACTTATCATCATCAATACTCGAAGCTTCTCCAGCATGGAGCAAGTGGGCCGCAAAGATTAGTGGAAGCCACGCCACCACGAGAATTAGCCAGCTTCTCGTTGGGTTCCATTCAGCCAAAACTGCTAAAGGACCGAGCCAAAAGATATTGATCCCTGCGACGCATAATGTCGTCCTCAAATGTCCGAAACGTTTCGCTGCATGTTGAAATGCATGGGTGCAATGCGGCAGGTACCAACGTTCACCCCGGATAAAACGTTTAGTTAGGGTCAACGTCGCGTCGATAATAAAGACAGCCAATAGAATTAACGGAGCGATAAGAGATAAATGACCTCGTGCGACTGCTGTCAGAATAAGAGCTCCGAGACTATAACCCAGGAAGCAACTTCCAGCATCTCCCATAAACACAGACGCCGGCGGCCAATTCCAAAAAAGGAAACCCGATGTACTGACTGCCAATAACGCGAAGGCAAGAGCAATCTCATCGAAATCGTGACGCGCCAAGACAATCATGGCACAAATGGAAGCTACGCAGATGATCTCTGTCGTCGCGATCCCATCTATCCCATCCATAAAATTTGTAAGATTGATTAACCATACAAAAGCCAATACTTCTATAAAAATGATGAGTAGAAGTAACGGGTGACCCCATCCCTGAATCCATCCAGCTTTCAACACGCAGACAACCGCGATCGCAGAGACGAATACTTGAGCGAAAAGACGACTCAGGATTGGCAGGCCGCTACAATCATCCCAAAATCCTATGATGGCAATAAGTGCTCCGGCAAATAAACTTACCGCATTCAATGGCTGAAGAATATGGAGCGCTGTAAGTGATGCGATACCTGCCAGGAATACAAGTGCAAATACAATACCTCCTCCTCGCGGCGTAGGAGTACTATGGGAACTACGATGGTTAGGAATATCGACTAACTTCCGCTCCATGGCGATTAGAAGAAATTTTTTAGTCCCGAACCAGGATAACCATCCACATGCCAAGAGACTAGCGCAGATAAGCAACACATTCATAGCGATATCTCCACACGGTCCAGTTCTCGCTCACTATCCTGTTTAACTTCGACTATCCGACCTTGATGAGATCCACGATGGTTAGCCTTATCTTTGCATAACTCTTTTGATGATTTATATGCACCTAGTCCTACCCATTTTTCAATGACACTCGCTACGAACTCTTTGACAAATAGAGCGACGAATATGGGAGAAGCTAGATTACGTCCAATCAGGCGCCGAGGTTCTTGACAAAGTCGAACCAACCAAGTCAGTCCTAGGTTTTGAATCCACAATGGAGGAAGTATTTTTTCTCCTGAAAAAAATTCAAATGCCGCTCCTATTCCAAGACTTACGCAGGGCATCCGTCCAGAACACTGCCACATCCAACATTCCTGCTTCGGAGAGCCGAGGCCCACGAAAAGTATCTCTGTGCCTGATTCAATGATTTGCTTAAGATCAGTTTCTCTCTCTTTTTCAGTCAATCTACGAAAAGGCGGGGAATGCATATACGACACTTTCAAATCCCTAAGTTCGCGATTGATACGTAGGCGAATACGTTCAAGAGTCTCTTCTCTTCCTCCATAGAACCCAACATAGATACCATTATTTGCAGCTTCACGGAGTAAAGCCGGAAATAATCTAGGCCCGCTCACACATTCGGCAGTGCCAAATCCATTCAACTTCAAGCACCACGCAAGTGGAACACCATCGGGGTTAACCATATCGGCGGCACGATAAGCTTCTCGTATCTCTGGATGACGCTGGGCCTCGACCAGCATATGAGCAGTTGCAAAACACATGTAAGCTGATTTCCGCTCTTGGACAAGACTCATGATTCGTGCGCAGGTGGAGGCCATCGTAGTCACGCTTATTGATGTGCCCAGCAATTGCACAGTATTTGTCGTGATTGCAATCATTGCTACCTTCCTCTCAGAACGGGGTATAAAATTTTTATGTTTGCCGGAGCCCAGAAGGTTGATTCAATACATTAATATTTTCCTGAAAAGTATTCTGTCGCAACACGAATATCGAAGACAACGATAGAGTGTAATAAGTCATTGCATCAGTCCCCCATATCTGGCCCGTAAGCTGACCATGGCAGAGATAGGTGAGAAGAATTGCAATAGATGCACTTCTACTTGCTGAAGATATCGGGCACATAAAGGCTCTGCGTGCGAAGTCGAATATAAAAATGAGTAACCATACGCAACCGACAGTTCCTCCCACGAGCAACATGTCTAATCCATCATTATGGGTATGTTTGATGTCATCTCCATATTTCTCATACAACATCTCCGACATAGAGGAATAGCCTCGGCCAACCAGTTGGTTTACAGGGCTATTCTTTGCGAAATCATCGATAGCGATCTGCCAGAATGTTGCTCTTCCAGAGCCTGCGGCTTCACTATCTTTCACATCGTTCCAGCGAGAAAATAATTGACCTGGAGAAACACTCGCTGCGACTATTCCGCAAATTAGCAAAGATAAACACGCGAAGTGTCGGCCTGACCGGTGCGATCGATGGCCCCATACACATAACCACAGGAGAAGCCAACTCAACGAAATGAAAAGTGCAACTGCGCCGGCACGTGCATATGTAGCAATGCACGCAGTGAAAGTAAAACAAGCTAGTAACGGATGCATCCAACCTTGAGTTCTTTGTCCGAGAAAAAGAAGGATAACTCCTCCCGTGACCAGGACTCCCGTTATCATTTTTGCCGTCTCAAACCATCCAGCTGAAGATCGAACTGCATCTCCTGCGTAAAAATTTCCAGTGCCAACAGCCAAACCAAGAAATACCGACGCCGCCGTCATGACAGAGCCGATAGCGAGGCCTTTAAGAATGACCCAAGCATCCGCCGTCGTCGAACACAAGAGAACCGCGGCGCTCCATAGCATAAGCCAATAAAGCATCTGGCCATATGGAATTACACCTGCAACAACAATGCCTCCCGTACTCCCAAGCTCTTTCGTAACGATTCCGGCAATAAGCATCAGACCTGCAATTACAGAAATTGGGAGAGAAAACAGTTTTCGCGGATCCTTAGCGATGATGAAAGCACACGTTATAGAAAGAAGTAGCAGAAGCCCCCCACGTAGCAACTGGAGAGGACTCAAACCAACAATTGTTAAATTAAGTGCTGTATTGGCCTGATTAAATATGCAATCTACAGCTGGTATGGCAGCAATCGCGATGGCCCTTCGACTTGGACGAAGATCTCTGGACATTTCTTGTGTCATCAGATTTTCACCTCTCTCTCCGAAAAGCATTGAATGGCCATATAGGCGGTCGGGATCATATATATAACCCCGAATGAGATCACCGTTCCCCATATCACACCGGAAAGAGATGCATGTTTAGCAAAAAATATTTTTAGGGCCAAACTGGCTAACGCTCCAGAACCAAACAACAAAAGATGACGGCGCATTAACTCTGGTTGATTGAGCAGTGCATTCATGGTAGCCACATACCCTGCTATGACCACCCATAAAGCGAAACCTACTCGTAAAAAATCAATAGGACCGGGATCTACTTTGAACCAAAGTCTTATGACTGATCGACTGGCTAACAGCAATACGCTTGAGAGTCCAATACTGAATAGCGTCCCCCCAACCATTGCTCGCTTGGTCGCTCGTGCTGCCCACTTATAGTCCCCTCTAGCTTTCGCTTCACCAATCGCTGGCCAAAGAGGTGCTACCATATATTGAGTTATGAGACCTAGCGAAAATAATCGTTGAACCAGTGCATATTTAGCGACGCTGGCAGCTCCCATCGTATTGGCAATGACAAGATTATCGCTGGCATAATAGATAAGACCAAAACATTGCTGCACCAGAAATAGAAAACCTATCCCTGCTAGATGCATCCCATCTCTGAAGTCAAACATGGAAATCTGTGGCTTTAGTGACGGGCGCCAAAGAGTAAATTCTGCGATAAGGTTGCAAAACGCAGTTAAGACCGGCATGCCTCCAAATATCAATACGAGCAATGGCAGCCCCCCCTTGAGGGTCAGCACCAGAATTGAAGCAATCAGGATCAACAGATTAGCGAAACCATTCCACAGATCCGGAATGAATCCATTTTGATATCCGAGTTGGATGCGTGCTGCAATTCCTAACGGCATATTCGCAGCTGTACACAGCATCAATATGACAGTACATATTTTTGCTTCTCTGCTAATCGAGTCAGCATTGAGCCCATAGAATTGCTCCCAATTCACAAAACGAGTGCAGGTTAATGTGACTAGAATAGACAACAGACAGATGCCACATAACAGATAGAATGCGCAGGAGATCTGCTTCTTCGCATACGCCTGATCATCTCTTCCGTTTGCTTCTGCAATACGCATCGTTAGACCGTTGCCTATTCCCAAATCTGCAAATGTGGTGAAAAGCACAAATGACGTCATTGTCATCCATAAACCAAATCTCTCGGGACCGAGATTGCGATACGCCAACGGAGAGACAATCAAAGTGATTGCGAGAGTACCCATTTTGGCAAGCAAAGTGGTACATCCGTTTAACGCTATTTTTCGATAACGGTCGATACTAGACGAATTATTTGCAATCGCGTCCAATAGATTACGCAGCCAATACCAATAGACGAAAGCTCGCGATTCTTTGCCCTCTCGTGAGGTCTCTACTCGGGAAGAACTATCGCATTGGATTGTAGATGGCACCAAATTGTCCTAATCGAATTATTCGCTCAGCTTTGCTAAAGCCGCTCTGAGTTACATAAATTACGTCACCAGCGCGAAGATCTGGCACTTCCTCAAGCCGGCGATCACGAATAAGTTTTTTGATATTTATTATCCTGGTCTGACTTGAATCTCTCCGCAACAACAACACCTCGGATGCTTTCGCAGAGTTCTTCATTCCACCAGCGAGTGCCACAGCATCTAAGGCTGTTAGACGACCACGAATTTCGAACCGTCCGGGCGAATTTACTTCTCCCTCGACAAAAATGTGTGGTTTTACGTATTCCTTCAAAGATACAGATATTTCTGGAGCCACCAAACGTGTCGATGCCAGCTGCATGAGCCGCCCCTTGAACTCGTCTATGGTAAGACCGGTCGCATCAACCATCCCGAAACCGAGAATAGACGCCTGGCCATCAGGACTAACACTGACAGTCTGGTCAAATTCCGGCGTGTACCGATAGCGTATCTCGAGAACATCGCTGCACTGTATCCGATAAGGATTAACATGGGTCTTTAAGTCCTGGCATACACTAACACCACCAAGAAGCAGAAACTGGAGTAAATATCGCTTCAGAATTATCATCTTCCACCAGCCGTTCCAGAAGAATAACTGCTGTAAATTGCTCCAATTATTCGTCCCCCATTTTTTGTCAGATCTTTTCGAATGTTGGCGATCCTGCTGATTTCGGTTTGGCCTTCGGTTACGACAAGAAGAAATCCATCCACCCAACTGCTCAACTCTTGAGGTAGACCTCGTTGGCCGAACGCTCCAGCATCCACAATGATGAAGTCAAACTGTCTCTTAAGATTTGTAAGCGAATTAAGAAGACTGACATTCATCGATGTGCGACAGGAAGATCTGGACAGCTCTTGAGGAACAACCCAAACTTCGTTATCTCCAACTTTCATAAAGTCAACATCTCTAAGTTGGAGGTTCGCTATCCCCATGTTTAGAAGATCAACTCCGCTAATTACGAGGGTTTTGCCATTTGACTCGCCAAGCACACTGGCCAAGCATGCACACAAAAAAGACACTCCATCGCTCAATCCAGGTGAGATAAGAGCAACGACTTGATAATCAATGGCTTCCGGGGCAAGAAAAACTTTTCTCACGACTTCCAGGAGAGAACTCTCGATCGACGAGAACACAGAGGAAGTGGCCGCAGAGGATCTTCCAGCACGTTCAGGAAGTAAAGTTGCAATACTCACGACCACCTCCATAATGAACGAGGCAACTCTCGCTGTAGCGACCTATAAATAGCCCCGTTAGCATTGCTATAGCTGGGAGTAGTAATAACATCTGCCGAGAGGAAACCAACGACTGGTGCCCTGAGAGCCAACTCTAGTTCGTAGGGAGACCGAATTCTCTTAGCTGTCAGATCCGCAATCAAAGCGGCAGCTAGTCCCATGGCTAATGACCATATGAAACCAAGACCGATAATGAGCCCTCGTCTAGGAAAAATAGCCGAAGATGGTTCCGTCGGCGCCTCAACTATCGCAACATTGGCGACGCGCTGCTTATCTAAAAGCTCACCTGCTTGAACGTCCGATGCCTTTTTTTCATAAGTTTGACTAAGCTCAGATAACCTGACCACGGCCCTTGCTAGGGCATCATAAGTAGCAGTTTGGCTATCGAGATCAAGTACTCTACTCTGCTGTTCCTGCAATTGGTGTTGAATTTCACGAGCTTGCCGACTAAGACCAGCAATCTCCGTCTCAGCTTTCATGTAGTCATTTTGGGCTGTTACGTGGAGAGAATTTCTTTCTGTCGAAATCTCTTCAGATTTTGTATTTTGTGCTTTGACCAAAGCTTCTTGTGTGAGTCTTATTTGCTCATCGAGGTCCCGCACCACTCTATCCGTAGGCTGGTAGCGCGCTAACGCTTCGACCTGCTTGCTTCGCAGATTCACCAGCGCTATATTCAATTGCTCGGTCTCCATCTGATTTGGGAGCGATCGTCGCTCCTTCTCGACAACAGGTGGAGTTGATGCAACAAATGCCCTAATGCGAGTTTGTTGGTCCTGACTTCGCTTGACTGCAACTTGAACATCGGACCATTGCTTGCTCAGGTCTGCAAAACGTTGCAGTGTTAGCGCCTTCTCTTCGGGCAATGATGCTATCGAATGTAGCTTTTTGAAAGCATCTAGCTTGGCTTGGGCACCATCTCGTTCGCGAGCGTAGTTTACAGCCATCTGCTTGAACACATCGGCCGCTCCTGGAGCACTATGCAAGCGAAGATGGAACTCCAGATATAGCGTCATCAATGCCCGAAGCACGCTCGCCGCTAATTTGGGATCGCGAGAAACATAGCTTACCGCGATAATATTAGATCTTCTGATAGGGGAGATCTTAAGATCTTTTTTCAAATGCTCCACTGCCAACTCAGTCCGCTCCTTAGCGGACGATGAATTCTCATTTGCTTCTAAACCACTATGACGTACAACTTCACGAAGTAGTTCCGTGCTCCCCATCAATTCACTTTCAGTATTAATTCTCGCTTCGCCAACCTCGTCGAGATAGTAGAGCCCCTCTGCCTGTTCGTCCGAGCTAACAATCGCATTAACTCTCTCATTTTTAAGCAGAATCTTAAGATCCGCTCGGTAGCTCTTGGGAATTACAAATGTCATCAATAGCACGAGGATAAACAGAATGATAGTCACAGTGATCCCTAGTATCCTCTTATCCCCTATCCTTTCGAATAGGTTTTCACTTCTATCGATATGGTGTTCGAGATAAGTCAAGATACCTTCCCATTTGGGAATAGCTACTGAGCGCTATTCACTCATCCATCATCTGAAAGTTTACGTGGGTTGATGCTGTCACATAAGAACCCCGTGCGTGTCGTCATGCGACTACATTCGGTCTAACAGCGACACCAATCCTATCCAACAGCATCGAGACTGAAACGACACTGTTGCCTCACTTGAAATGGAGGAAATCATCGCAACGAATGAAGCGATAAAGTTGCGACAGGCACATAGAGCTTAAAAGCTGGTGATACTGAAATGTCGCACTACCCTAAGCGTCCATGGCCACCCTCAGTAAGACGTAGCCAAACAAACATTTTTAGACTTGTGACAATAAGAGGTAAATACAAATGATAATTTCACGCATTTTATGTTCACTTATGATGTTAGTGGCAATTAACTTTGGGGCTTATGCTGCGACGACATATTACGTAAGTCCAACAGGAAACGATTCATCTGCCGGCATCTCCGATACTCAAGCATGGAGAACAATAGCCAAGGTCAATAGCTTTTCCTTCGGCTCGGGTGATCTGATTTTATTTAAACGTGGGGCAACCTGGCGCGAAATGCTGGTTCCTACTGTCAGCAATCTATACTTCGGAGCCTACGGCACAGGATCTCGCCCCATCATCACAGGAGCAAATTCAATCATGAGTGGTTGGACTCAGAGCTCTCCTAATATCTGGTCTTATCTATTGGGAGGCTATCAGCCCACCGAAGTCTGGTTTAATAGCGTGCTTGGCCAACAAATGCCTTCTCGCAATGCGATTATTGGACCTCGCCAGTGGGCTTACAGTTCGAATAGGCTATACGTGTACTCGAACTCCAATCCGTCTACCGCCTTTAGTCCTAAGGGAATTGAGGTGACGCAACGAGATCGCGCTCTCCTCATACAGAACATAGGAAATATTACAGTAGAACACTTGGCATTTGTGAATGCTACCTATACCAGTATCTATCTAGCCGCGGGCGTCACCGGATATCAAGTGTTCAATGATGTGGTCTGGCAAGGGTCTCCTTATGAGGGATTTCGCGTAGACTCCGGCTCGCCATCTATAACAAACAGTAAAGGCCTCTACAATGCGACCGGTATAGGCGTCGGGGGTGGAAACGGCATAAGCATCTCTAATTCAATTCTAAGTGGAAACATCGATGATGCCATTGAGATTTATGGAACGTTCGGTCAAAGCACAATCGACAGTTCAACAATTACAGGTAACGCTACAAGTGCCGCGACTTGGGATACCATATCAAACTGGAGTTCCTACCCTTTGGTCGTAGGAAATTCCGTACTCTTACCAAATCCGTTCGATCCTAAAACATATAACTACGTAGGTGTCACAGATTTAGGAACCAACGTGTATGAAAGTCCACAATTTCAAACACGCGCCGCCCCACTATTTATTCTTCCATTCATCGACGACTATAACAACCTCGATGTAGCGGAGCAGGTTGCCGCTGTTGCACAGAATTACGGGTGCCACATCAGCTATGCAGTAAACACAAAACTGGTTACATCTGCGAATTGGTCAAGAATTTCCGCACTAGCTTCCGCTGGCAATGAGATCGTCGCTCACACCAGAAGTCATTCCGATCTGGCAAACAACAGTGTCTTTACAGTCCAATATCTTGGACCAGCTACTTCTGCGACCATGACGATTAATCAGGCGGCAGGATCCATCAATACCTACTTGAATGGCCAAACAACCCCAGATTTAACTGTTCCAATTTTAGATTCATATAACAGCATGCTTAATGTGTGCACGCAGATTAGCGCCAATCCTTCATATAGCTGTGTAATCCAAGATAACCAAAACTACTTTACCCCCCTAATGTTGGCCGATGTATCGCAAGCGAGCATAAAGACACCCTATACCGCACAGGCCAGTACGGGTTATCTCAATTTTGAGATCGAGGGGGCAATCTCTGACATTCAATCGAACATTCCCGGCTATACAGTGAAGGCCTTCGCTACGCCTTTCACTTCATCGAGTATCGCGGTTGAGAATCACATGCGTGATGCAGGAATTCAAGCTAACCGAAATGGCATTTTTACGCCGGACTACACTCCTAATGGAAATTGGCTGCTTTCGGGATTAGATATTTACAACATTGGTGCCGAATGGCTACCGGATGGATATGACGCCACGAAGCCATCCAGCTCACTAGGAGCAGTTACAGAAGGTCTTGGGGCAGCAGGGGGTGTCCTTGCCGTCTACTCTCATGGATATGATGAATTCAGCCTCTCGCAATGGGGGCAACTATTTGCAACATTGCAAAGCATTGGGGGGACATGCGCAACTATTTCTCAGGCATCAAATTACATCGCTTCGCACGGCACTCTTTTACCCGATGGAACAAGAAGAAATTGGGTAGTGAATGTTCCTCTTCAACCAAACTATGCAACCACCATAAATTCGCCTAGTCAGGGAGCACACAATCTTCTTCCCTAACCAAACATAACAAGATAGACTTCTCAAAAGCTGAAACTACTTTATAGATTTCAACGGTAGCAATTAGTCTCTTGAGAGACAGTGACTCTAAACTCTAAACGATTAAATCAAGACTCTCTAGATATTTTTACGGGTTATCTTCAAGGGCTCATTTCCTCTGTCAAAGGTGAGGAGCATGATAGCTAATGATCGATTTCTGCCGGGTCGACCTTCTCAATCAAGCGGATGTGTGGCTTCGCAAGATTTGACTAGGTTTACGCAATTCAACCGTAGTACTCATTATTCCAGTGCTGATATAAGTAGTCGCTTTGGTATCCGACTCCGAGAGCTTCGAAGATCTCGGAATATGACCCAACTTGAAATGGCGATCGCCTTCGGTATAGATCGCAGTTACATATCAGATGTGGAGCGCGGGCGTAAAGCAATATCGTTACCCACCCTTGAGGTCATTGCATTGGGGATGGACGTTTCCCTTTCGACACTGCTAAAAGACATATAACAGCGGCGAGGTGGTATCACCTCGCCGCTCAGTTTTATTGCTTCTTGGTAAGTGGAGCCACTACATAGAGGTCGCTCGTTGAGATAATTCTCTGCACTTCGTTTTGAATACCAGGACCTTTCACGTTTCCGTACATTCCTCCATATGGTTCCACCTCAGACTCTGAAATGGCTGTGTAGATATCCATATCTCCGCATCCAAAATCCATTACGTAATAGCCATAAGTTTGCATGGCTTGCAGGATTCTTAACGCGGGAAGCGAAAGCGAAAACTTCGTCAGATCAAGCTTGGGATCCAGTTGGATAACACCTCCATAAGGAACCAGCCCTGTGTTTGTGTATCCACTATTAGAGCAGGAATTCTTACTTGTCATCATTCCTGCATCTCTAGCAGTTGCGGGATAGACACGAGCTCCCCACGTACGCTCAACGGGTCCCCCGATGGCATGCGGGATGGGTTTCGTCGGGTTGGTGGCTTCACCTGGCTGGATCATTACAGGTAGCTCCGCAAATTTAGAAGCGGTTGATCCGCCAGAGTCACCTAGCGAGTTGAACGAAGTAGGAGAGCTTGCATAGAGCGCATTTGGGCCTCCCGTCTGTTGATTCAAGGTCGTCTTGTAGGTGCTCACAAACGTATTCGTCGTAGGATCGACAAAGATGACGTGACTATCACCCTCTGTCAGACTCGGAAGACTTGTAGTCCAGGTCTTTTTCATACGAAAAGGAAATGTTTTAAGTGTGCTTTTCTCTGAATACCATTGGCTGGTTACCGTAAGCTGTGGATCTGTTGCAGCGGCCACCGTTTGTCCATATCCGATCCCGTCCCCCCCATAAGCAGCATTCAACTGAAGTTGTCGAATATATCCGCTTGGTAATTGAACCTTGGGCCATGCTGCCGGGATTGCATGATAATACGGCGCATCGGGCGAGAACGACATACTGAGTATTGAGTTTGCCGAAACAGATGCTGGAGCCTGCCAGGTCTTGGGTTCCAAACGTGCCAGCACGTCCGATTCATCATTGCCGGCATCCAATGATGGATCAATACCCCAGTTGAGATACATCGTTAATACCGCTTGGCGCGTAGCAAGCTCCGCAGACGAAATCGAAGCAGCCGAGGTAGTTACATTTGCCAGAATAGTATTTGCACTGGATTGTTGTGCGGAAGGTTGATTTGCATAAGGTGCCAGCGCACTGCTGAACTGGGAATTAATAGAAGGCACTACATTAAGGGTGACATCGTTCGAGGAGATGATGGTTCCATTCGATAAAGTGGCTGTCGCTCGCAAAACATGCTCACCGGGGTCAAGTCCATTGACAGAAAATCCTTTCGGAGAGGAATTTGCTTGTCCCCCCATCCAGAACGGTGAACTACTTTCTGTCGCTTTGAGAACACTATCTACGTAATAGGAGACAGTAGCCGTTGAAGGCAGGCCGCTGGCCGAAACAAAAATGGACTCCGCGACCGTTGCCGGGCTTTGAAGACCTACGAGGGAAAAACCGCTTGGATTCGAAGGGGGCGCAGGAGAGGGATTTTGTGTTGTTGGCGGTGTCGATGGAGAAGTGGTGCTCGAACCAGACTGAGGAGGGGTTGATGTCGTTGGACGGGAGGGACGACGCACACGGGCCGCGAAAGCATGCACAGGTAACATCAAATCGCAGGATCCTAAAATAGAAAAGCTAACGGAAGAAAGAACAATAAAACGAAGCTGCTTCGCGCCAATTATGGCTCGGGACTTCTTCACTGGAATTTTACTTTCTTGGTTTGGATAGATCTCGGCAAAAACCACGTCTGAGGGCCCAGGTTAACAACCGCTGATTTGCATCGACACCTGATACGGTATCTGCTCTCACCGGTCACAGTTCGGATGTTTTTTGAACCACTCCTGTGCATGCAATTGCACATCCAAACAGACTTCTTCCGGCAACCCCCTCTTGCAGAAGAACATGGGTGAAATAGAGAGCTATGCGGGAAAAGGAGTTTTTTGCCTTATCTGATTCAAAAGTTCGAATCGTACGAACAGAATTCCCTCACTCCAAAAAACAAAAAATACGACCTACTAGGCTTCTTTTCTTAATTAGATTTTTTCTCATTCGCCCCATTTGCCTGTCTGGAGAGATCGATCAATAGCATCGACTATGCCCACATCGTCTTCTAACAGAAGGCGAGGCCTCACTTAGGAAGGATTACCCTCCTCTTACCTATTAACCTGTACATCCAAATGACACACTTTGTTACAGACTAGTTTCTAGTGTCGACGGCTCGACCCGCCTTTCTCTCTTGAGAGAGCAGGTGGAGCTGCAATTCTGATTGCAACTATTCTTTCTTTGGTATTTCTTCAGATACTGCCTAATTGCCTGCTGAGTGTGTGGCAGTCGAGGCCGCTATAGTATCAGGCATCTCGATAGGGATTAGCGGTTGAGTCTCGGCTGTCGGAGTCTGTGACGTGCGTACGGTTGGATACTTGATGCCGAGTTGATCGAGGTAAGTGGGATATTTATCAGCGTTGTAGTAATACTTCTCAAGCTGAGGGGTGTACTTTTCCATGATGGCCTTGTTCAGCTCTATGTGAGGCTGATCAGCAGGGCGAATGAAAGGAACATACTTCTGCTCCTTAGTCTGGACGTTATTGAAGTAGTCCCATGCCGAGGTAAGAAGCTCGGGTTTCGTCAGAAGATCGAGGAGGGTCATGGCTTGTGCTTTGGCCCCGGCGACAACCCCTTTATGCGCAATGGGGGTTGCCATCGCAATAGCATTTGCCCAATTGTGTCCGGGAAGGTTAGGAATGTTGGATGGATAACGCAGAACAATGGTAGGGACACTCCATGAGACATCTCCTATGTCATCGGATGGTCCCCCGCTGAAACCTTCTTCAGCGGCAGCAGGACGCAATGTGTTGAGGGTGGTATCGAGACCCACCTCGGGAACCTTAAGCTCATGCTGAATGGCCTTAGCGAGGGTCTGGTCGGCTTCGGACCATTGGGGCAGGCCAACCATTTTGATGTTCTGGTACTCCGCTTCGGCGATAGGCTTGTTGAACCATCCGGGCCACGCGCTGCCGAGAATGGTAGAGCTGTATTTCGTTCCGCTCATGAGAGCAGCTCCCTGAGCCATGGTTTCTCCCGTGTCGACGAGAGAGCGGATGTGAGCATAGTCATCTTCGCGAAAATAGTACCAGTCGCTGGCGGTAGAGGGTACGACGTTAGGCTGATCACCACCATTGACGATAACGTTATGCGAACGCTGGACAGGACGTAGGAACTGACGCTTGAAGCTCCAACCAACATCTAACAGCTCGACCGCACTGAGAGCGCTGCGGCCGCGCCAGGGCGCGACGGAGGCATGCGAACTTTCGCCGATAAAGTCGTAACGGATGGAGACAGCGCCGAGAGTAGTAAAACCACCATAGTTGACCCCAAGATTGTTGGCGACGTGCGCAAAAAGAACAGCATCGACATCTTTGAAGTAACCAGCACGGACATAGTAAGCCTTGGCCCCAAGCAGCTCTTCGGCGATGCCCGGCCATACCTTGAGAGTGCCCTTCATATGGTTCTTCTGCATGATGTCTTTTACGGCAAGGGCCGCAACGATATTGAGCGGGATACCCGAGTTGTGCCCTTCACCATGCCCGGGAGCGCCAGCGACGATAGGGTCGTGGTAGGCAACGCCAGGCTTCTGCGAAGCTTGCGGGATGCAATCGACATCAGAACCGAGAGCGATGACAGGCTTGCCCTCGCCCCATGTAGCCATAAAAGCAGTGGGAATTCCGGCGATGTCTCGCTCGACCTTGAAGCCATTTTTCTCGAGAATATCGGAGAGATACTTAGAACTTCTAGTCTCCTGATAGCCTAATTCGGAGTAACTGAAGACGGTGTCGACCATAACCTGAACCATCTTTGCGCGGGAGTCAACGCCGGCGATGGCTTCTTTCTTCATGGCAGAAAGTGCGTCAGAATCTTTAGCAATAGGCTGTTGGCCGAAAACGGTTCCGGCGAGCAAGCAGGTTAACAGGCTGTGGGAGCAAAGCTGTTTAAGTCGGTTCATCGTCATCGTTCTCCTGGTCTGGATCAGCGAAGCGTTCGACGTGTAAAGCGTGCTACCTAAACGAGATACAAAAACTGCGGGCCTCTAAAGCTTAGAGGGGCAGTCTATTCGCAACTGATTTCTTCCGAAGTGTCTTCTGAAGACAGATCTGGCGAGCAGGGTTACTGCCGGATCTATATGGATTGACTCGGATGTTCGTATAACTATCAGATAGTTCTAAAAATTTCAAACGAAGGCCTTCGAAGGACCGACTATCTCAATGTCAGGGGAGTCATATAGAACATCGAGCCGATCCATCCATCAATAACGAAGCTGACGTCCTGTCAGCATTTAATCGCCTAAAAAACCTATCTCCATTCTGAAGCATGATCCTTGGCATACTGAAGAAATGAGCGAGGAGGCTGACCTGTAAGGTCCTCGACTGTCTGCGTAACTGTGGCCGCACGACCTTCACGAGTCCTCACGAAGAGATTGGTAATGTAGTTCGCGTAGTCCACGGGCAATCCTGCGTCGAGAAGTGATTGAGTAAAGGAAGCATCATCGATCGGGACATAGCGGATGAGACGACCCGATACCTGCGACAGTATCGTGGTAGCCATCTCATAGGTGAGCGATTCAGGCCCGGTAAGGGTGAAGGTCTGACCGCTCAAATTATCGCTTCGAAGCGCCACAGCCGCACAGGAAGCGACGTCTCGCGAGTCGACGAAGGCAGAACGTGAGGTACCTGCCGGGACAGGAACAATTCCGGCGTGAAGAATGGACTCGAGCCACAGGGTATGAAAGTTATCCATGAACCAATTGGGGCGAAGGATGCCGAAAGGTCTATTGGAGGCCTTGATTGCGGCTTCCACCTTAAGCAGGGGCTCGCTATCGTCAAACTCGGAGCTGGCTGAACTCATCAACACAATCTTGCATTTGTTGTGAACAGCGGCTTCAACGAGTTGCACCATGAATTCATGCGCTCCTCCGTCAACGGGCGGCTGCGGTTCCATAATGAAGACGCGGTTCACACCATCGAGCACAGCTTCGAAGGTATCCGGGTTGGTGTAATCGAAAAGGATCGGTTCGAGGCCTGCCGATGGTGTAAGGCCAGATGGATTTCGTGTGGCTGCGCGAACATGTTCTCCCGCTCGCGCCAGTTCCTGGACGAGTGCCTGGCCAACCTTGCCGGTACTGCCGATGACGAGTATCTTCTGCATATCTCTAAATTCCTGGGTTTTCAATGGATTGTGATGCTTTGCCAAATTGAAGAATGGCTATGGTAAAGGCGGTAGCCGCAGCGAGTGCGCCAGCGGTACGAACGTGGTTCCATGCGGTCCAGTTCGGAACGAGAGAAGACCACAGGCGTGCGGCTTCTACGCTGGTCGAGTCCAGTGGTGCAAGCGCCTCATTCTGCGGGACATTGCAAACGAAGGTAACAAGCATGGCGATACCGAGATAAAACAGGCTGCCAAGTAGGAGAGAAACAGCACCGGGAGCTCGAAGGTGAAAGAGTGCCCAGGCGCCGAGGAAGATACAAACAGCTGCTGTTCCAAAGAGCTGGAAGGCGAATGTTGGATTGATGACACAAATGTTAATCGACTGCATAGCCGCAATTCCCTGTGGTGAAGGCAGACGAACAAGGGCTTTCATTACAAAGCTGGAAAAAGCGAAGAAAACTCCGCCGGCAGAGCCTGAGCCAATTGCGGCGAACACTGTCAGTGCGATCAACGAACCATGAGTCGAAGGGGCGGATCTGTCCATAAGTCAACAGTAGAAAGCTTTTGTTCAATCAGCCATGTGCAGGGCTCTTCGAATCATTGCTAAGCGTCTAATTCAAGCGATAAAGTTTACCGGCATGGATGTATTGACAGATTGGCTTCATGAGATCGATACCAATGCGGTGGTGTTGTGCCGCAGTCGCATGCCCGCTCCATGGGGCATGCAGATACTTGCTCGTGAAGGTGTGATGTTCCACATCGTCAAAGAAGGAACTTGCTGGTTGCGGCGTGTAGGAGCGGAACCGTTGCAGTTGGAACAGGGAGATCTGGTGTTGCTGCCGCAGGGACTCGATCATGATGTAGTCGATGATCCGAAGACGGTGGCGGAGCCACTGGAAGATTTTCTGTCGAAGGTATCGTTTCCTGTGAACGGGAATCCGATTACGACACTAATTTGTGGTGTTTATCTAGCCGATGTCGAACTGGCACACCCTGTGCTTCTGGCACTTCCCCCAGTCCTGCACTTCACCGCGAAAAATGTGCAGTCGAAGCCCGAGTTAACAACTACGTTGTCCTTACTGACGAATGAGATTGAGAGAAATGCTCCAGGTGGTGAGGCCTTAATTCAACACCTGTTCGATGTATTGTTCGTGTACGTCGTGCGCTTCTGGTCCGAGGAGATGACCTCCGAGAAACAGGGATGGCTCGCTGCATTGAAGGAGCCTTCGCTGACAAAGGCGATGTCGCGAATACATTCCAACCCGGCGAAGACGTGGACCGTGGAGATGCTTGCGCGCGAAGCGGGATTGTCACGAGCAGCATTTGCACGACGTTTTGCGGAGCATGTTGGCGAGCCCCCACTGGCATACCTGACACGTTGGAGGATGATTGTCGCGACACGTCTGCTGAACAGTAGTGAGGCCTCGCTGGCTGCAATCGCCGAACGCGTAGGATATGAGTCGGAATTTGCGTTTAGTCGAGCGTTTAAACGCAGTCGCGGCGTTTCACCAAATCAGTTCCGGAAGATGCAATGTCCCCGAAGTATGAGCGTATCTGAAAACACAGAATAGAAAGTCAGGTCATCGGTGACCACTCACGTTCGATTCCTGTAAATAGTCCTCTTCGATCAGACCCTCGACATTTATTCCGCGAAGCACCAGCGCCATTGGCTATGCCATCCGCACACTCTAGGTTTTGCTCGGCATCACTCTCGCTGTAACGGACCTCATCATGTATTGGAATCGAACGTTACGGCCTGCATAGTTGTTACTGCAAACCAAAAATTCGAACGACCTGCAATAACTCACATATGCCTTGAAAAGTTGATATCAAATACACCGCCCCTCAACTTACGCGGTGAGCGAACACGGGAAGTTCGTGCTAATCCCTTCCCTACCCTCCCAAACGACAGAAAAAATGCTTAGAGTTGTCTATCCATAGCTCGCGAGCTAAAAACTCTCTCAAGGTCATCTCTATATATAAGATGACCCTTCCCGCGACATTTGAGCAGATCAAAAGTTTGTCTCGATCTTCTGCACCGCGAATGATTCCGGATCTGCGCAAATATCCAAATGCTTCGCGATTAGTCCTCGAAGATAACCTCCAACAACGAGTTACCGTTGAAGCGACGCGACGAAGTCGTCTCAAAACACAGATCGAGCCTCGTTTGAGTCGATAGATTTTTTAATCGTTAAGGCAATTGCCGTAGTGCTGTTTACGAAACTTGCGTTCTAATTTCATCAGAAATTCTCATTCCCCAAGCTTGACCTACAACTCAACGCACATTGTGTTGAGCACGCACTCGTGTTCTCAACGGCTGCTCCTACTCGTTTTCTGGAGGATGTTATGCGCAAGTTGCTTGTCTATTCTTTTGTTTTTCTACTCCCCTTTTTCCCTTCAATCCTTGCCGGACAAACCGTTGACACTTCGATTCTTGGATCGGTAATGGACCCACAAGGTTCAGTAATTGCAGGTGCTACTGTCGTGGTTCGTGCGGATGCCACGGGCCAGGAAAAGACCGTAAAGACCACGGGAGACGGTCAATACCGCGTGCAATACCTTGTGCCGGGAATTTATACGGTCACCGTAAGCTCACCTGGCTTTGCCCAGACAACACGTAGCGGAATCCAGCTTGCACTGTCGCAGCAGATTCATCTGGATCTACCAATGTCGGTGAGCGGAACGCAGGAGACCGTGGATGTCAGCGCAACACAGCAGTTGCTTCAAAGCGAAAATGCGACGCTTGGTACTACAGTCGACACCAACCGTACGGTGAATCTTCCGCTGAACGGACGCAAATTCAATGATCTTGCGGTGCTGACGCCCGGTGTAAGGGTCACAAATCCTGACAATCATTCGTCGTCGACAGCTGGTTCTACCATTGCTTCGAACAGTGGTCGCGCTGACTGGGGCGCAGTCCAGGTCGACGGTATAGTGATGACGAATACCCGCTCGGCCTATGTCAACAGCTATCCCTCGATAGACGCGATCGAGGAGTTCCGCGTACAGACCGGCAACTTCTCAGCGGAGTATGGCTTCTCTGCCGGAACGAACATCAACGTACAGTTGAAGAGCGGAACCAATCAATTTCACGGCAGTGTCTTCGAATTCATCCGCAACGACGCGGTGGATGCGCGCAACTACTTTCGTGTGGCTCCCCTAAAGAAGAACGTTCTGAAGCAAAACCAGTTCGGAGCGACCCTGGGAGGGCCGATCTATCGTGACAAGACGTTCTTCTTTGCGAGTTACGAGGGTCTGCGTTCAATCGCGGAGGTTCCCTCTCTATCGAATGTGCTCACGTCAGCACAGCGCAGAGGAGACTTCTCTGCGTACTCGGGAACGTTGAAAAATCCGTACACCGGCGGAACCTATGCGAACAATCAGATCCCGGTAAATCCGGTTTCGCAGAACATCATCAACACGTATATGCCACTCCCGAACGGATCGTTTGCCGGAGGACAAAATTACTCAGGCGTAAGTATCGGCAACCAATCGAACAATCAGTACATTGGTCGACTGGACCATAAGTTCAACGACAAAAATTCGATCTTTATTCACTACATCTACGGCAAGCGCGACTTCCCCAACACGGATACGAACCCTAACTTCCGCTATACAGGGACTTATCCGATGCACAATGCTGCACTGCAGTATCTGCATATCTTCTCCCCCATGCTGGTCAATGAGTTTCGGGCCGGTGTCAATCTTGAACACGTGAAGCAGTTGAGCGTACGAACTGGAACAGGGTTCACAATCGAATCGTTGGGAATCAACGGGTTCCTGGTAGGCGGCCCGAACGGACGTCCGCTAACCTCGAATGAAGAGGGCTTTCCCTTGCTGACAATCAGCAATGGCTATCTCGGCATGGGCGATTCGCGTGCAGCGTCGAACCTGGACTACAGCAGAACATTCATGTTCGCCGATAACGTGACTCTGACAAAAGGCAAGCACACATTGCTGTTCGGCACGGATATTCGCAAGGTCGCCGGCAATGCAACGACAAACAACACCCCGTTCGGACAACAAAGCTTCACCGGCGATATGACAGGTTACTCTCCCGCAGATTTCATGCTGGGAGTTCCACGCACCTCAGTCACACCTGAGGGCGTACCAATCACCGCTGCGCGGCAGTGGCGAACCGCTGAATACTTCCAAGACAACTGGCGCATGAACGATAAGCTGACGTTGAATCTTGGAATCCGATACGAAATATATGCTCCGCCGGTGGACACTAACAATGTCTCGCGCACACTCGACTTCAGCCAGAACCCGCCCGTACTTACACCTGCCCCCGGCCAGCGACTAAACAATATCTGGAGCATTACACACAAAGACATCGCACCTCGAGTGGGCTTTGCTTACAGTGCAACGTCGACAACAGTCATCCGAGGTGGTTATGGCATCACCTATTACGGCGGACAGTTCGACAACATCAACATCCTGCAACTGAATCCTCCGACTGCAGGAAGCCTGACGATCACCAATCCGACCTCAGGCCCGGTCGCTTCGATCCAAACCCCGGTCCCTGCATCCCTGTACCCAAATCCACCTTTCTTCAATGTCGTAACGATGCCGGCAGACCGGCGCAGACCGGATGCGATGATACAGACGTGGAATGCAACGATCGAACAGCAGTTCGGTCGTGCCGTCCTGTCAACTTCTTACGTCGGCACCAAGGGAACCAGTCTGGACACCAGCATCCAATACTTCAACTCACCGCAGCCGGGACCGGGAACAATCCAGACACGGCGGCCATATCCAACATTTGCGCGCATTCGAGCACTCGATTTCACCGGCGCCTCAAACTATAACGCCCTGCAAGAGCATCTTGAATGGCGAGTAAACGCGCAGTCTAACGTGACCGTCTCCTATGTCTGGTCACATATGTTCGATAACCAGGGCAACTCGACCAATGCCGGAGGCTGCACCTGCCAGGATGTCCGCCATCCACATGAGTGGGCACCAGGAACAAACGATCAACGGCACAATCTGGTACTGGCGTATGTGTATCGCCTACCTGACTTCTCCAAAAGCCGGCTCGCCGGTTACGGTGTCAATGGTTGGACATTGAACGGCCTGGTGAGCCTGGCCAGCGGAAACCCGGTAAACGTTACGCAGAGCACAGATAGTCAAAATGTTGATAATCCTTGGCAGAGACCCAGTCTCGTGCCGGGAACCGTACCATACGTCGCCAACAAATCGGCGGTCAATGGCTGGTACAACAGAAATGCCTTCCAGTTGAGCGGCTTTGCTTTCGGTACCACTCCGAGAAATTACCTGATCGGCCCCGGAGTAAAGACGGTAAACGTATCGGTAATGAAGAACTTTGCGATGCCCTATGCAGAGTCGCATAATCTTCAGGTAAGGTTCGAGGCATTCAATGCCCTTAACACACCGCAGTTCTCAAACCCGAATGCATCATACTCACCGACAAGTACGACTTTTGGGCAGATATCTTCGACCAAGATCAATAACCGCGAACTACAGCTGGCAGTAAAATATCTCTTCTAAATAGCGCTTTACCAAATAAGAAAGGCACGGCTGGAAAAGCCGTGCCTTTCTTATTTTAAGTGCCTTCCAAATGCCTTAAGTGGCTGCAAAGAGATATTGTGATCCCAGTCACAGTAGATCATTGATCGATCTCGTTACTCTCATAGGATGAACCTCAAGGGGATGAGGATGATACGCCAATGGAAACTATTTATAGTGTCCGTCGCCTTAGGCGGCATCCTCATACATCTTTGCCTCCTGTATCTGTTTCATGTGTCCTGGCATGCCGCGGCTTTACCTCTATGGTTTGTAATCATTTTTGGCGGAGTCCCATTGCTGATCGCTCTTTTTCGCCAGTTGCTGCACGGAAATTTTGGATCGGACTTCCTGGCAGCATTGTCGATTGTTACAGCTGTCCTCATGGGACAGCTGCTGGTTGCCGCGATTATCGTTCTCATGCTCGGAGGCGGACAAGCTCTTGAGGAGTATGCGACGAATCGTGCATCCTCTGTTCTGAACACGCTCGCAAAACGAACTCCGAGCATTGCGCATCGGCTTAAAAATAGTGACGTTCAAGATATAACAGTCGCCGAAATTGGTATCGGAGATCATCTCATCATCTTTCCTCACGAAATTTGTCCTGTCGACGGAACTGTCATCGACGGCATGGGGACAATGGATGAATCATTTCTTACGGGAGAGCCATTCCGTATCCGAAAAACCTCTGGGTCGCAAGTTATCTCTGGAGCTCTCAATGAAGACTCTGCACTAACCATTAATGCCGACAAACTCCCCGTAGACTCGCGTTATGCACGTATCATGCGCGTGATGGAGGCGGCTGAAAAAAATCCACCGCGGATGCGACGTTTAGCTGATCGACTCGGAACGATCTACACTCCTCTCGCAATAACGGTTGCTCTCGCGGGATGGCTTTTAAGCGGCGATCCCGAACGTTTTTTAGCAGTCATCGTGATCGCGACACCATGTCCTCTCTTACTCGCCATTCCAACTGCGATCATCGGGGCAGTCTCACTCGCTGCGAAGCGAAGCATCGTCATCAAAAAGCCTGCCGTCCTTGAAGAAGTCAGTACGATACGTACCATGCTGTTCGATAAGACCGGCACGTTGACCCATGGAGAACCCGTTCTAACCGAAACACTAGCCCTGGCAGATCAGAGCCAGGCAGAAGTTCTCCAACTTGCAGCAAGCCTTGAACAATACTCCAAGCATCCCTTAGCTTCTGCCGTCCTCCAAGCAGCCCACACCGCAGGCCTGACTCTCCCGGTAGCCCATGACATAAGTGAGAGGCCCGGCGGTGGTCTTATCGGACAAATAGACAATCACACCGTAACAATCACAGGGCGGAGAAAATTACCACCTGAGTTGTCGAAGATGCTCCCGGCAGAAGAAGCCGGCATGGAGTGTGTCGTACTGATCGACGGACGTTTATCCGGGTTGATGCGATTCCATGACCGCCCGAGGAAAGAAGGACGATCGTTTATAGATCATCTTGAACCGAAACATCACGTCAAGCACCTCATGATCCTCTCAGGCGATCGTGATGCTGAAGTGAAACACCTGGCAAACATCGTTGGCATCAAAGACCTCCGTTCTGGACTATCTCCGGAAGAAAAATTGGACATCGTGCGCTCTGAGACCCTGAAGGCTCCGACATTATTTCTAGGGGATGGAGTCAACGATGCCCCTGCCATGATGGCAGCTACCGTAGGGGTTGCGTTTGGCCAAAGCAGCGATATAACAGCCGAGGCGGCCGGAGCGGTTATCCTCGATGCCACGCTCGAAAAGGTCGATGAACTTCTGCACATAGGCCGACGGATGCGTCGAATCGCACTTCAGAGCGCTCTCGGAGGCATGACTCTCAGCTTTGTGGGGATGATTGCTGCTGCTGCAGGCTTGCTCCCACCTTTGACCGGCGCTATTGGCCAAGAAGCAATCGATCTGCTTGCGGTCTTGAATGCCCTTCGAGCCTCGATTCCGGGGAAAGAACTTCAAGACTTCCAATAGAGCACATCAACTCAAGCGCATGTCCCTGCATTGACACCCCACATCAGGGAAGATATATTTTGGGACATAAAATTAATGTCGTAGGAATCAGCCGTTCTCAGTGGCGAATCACGCACTAAGAGCACAACCCATCGAATCGCGATCCGCATGGAGATCTCTTGTCCAACACTATCTTCAGTCCCTTCCCCACAGTGAAGTTCGAAGGCGCCCATAGCACTAATCCCCTTTCGTACCAGTTCTACGACGCCGATCGTGTCGTGTTGGGCAAGCCACTGGGAGAACATCTTCGCTTTGCCGTCGCTTACTGGCACTCCTTCGCAATGACCGGCAGCGACCCTTTTGGAGGGCCGACCATTCATCGTCCATGGATGGCAGCCGGAGATCCCATAGCACAGGCCAAGGCAAAGGCCGATGCCGCATTTGATCTCTTCCGCGTTCTGGACCTTCCCTTCTTTTGCTTTCATGATGCAGACATCGCGCCTCCCGAAGACTCCTTGACTGGAACCCTCCATAACTTTCACGTCATCGTGGACTATCTCGCTGACAAGATGAGTCAGTCCAAAACCAAACTTCTTTGGGGGACCGCAAATCTCTTCTCCCACCCCCGCTTCATGGCTGGAGCATCCACCAATCCCGACCCTGCCGTCTTTGCCTGGTGCGCGGCCACCGTCAAGCACTGTATGGATGCAACCAAACAACTGGGTGGCTCTAACTACGTTCTGTGGGGCGGACGCGAAGGATATGAAACCCTGCTAAACACGGATATGAAGCAGGAACTAGAGCAAATGGGCCGCTTCCTTACCTTGGTAGTTGAGTACAAGCACAAGATCGGCTTCACCGGTCAGATCCTCGTCGAACCAAAGCCCAAGGAACCCACTGCTCATCAGTACGATTTCGACACTGCAACCGTATACAGCTTCCTGAAGCGTTTTGGTCTGGAAAATGAAGTCAAAGTAAATCTCGAGGCCAATCACGCTACGCTCGCAGGACATACCTTTGAGCACGAGATTGCAACAGCCGGAGCTCTGGATATTCTCGGATCGTTGGACATCAACCGCGGCGATCCGTTGCTCGGATGGGACACCGATCAGTTCCCTAACGATCTCTGGTCCATGACCGTCTCCATGTATCACGTCATCAAAGCAGGCGGACTGGGTAAAGGCGGCTGCAACTTCGATGCGAAGGTGCGACGACAGAGTTTCACTCCTGAAGACCTTGTCCACGCCCATGTCGGCGGGGTCGACCTGTGCGCTCGCGCTTTCCTCACCGCCGCCCGCATCATCGAGGAGGGTGAATATGACGCTCTTCTGACGGAGCGTTATTCAGGCTGGAAGACTCCCGAGGGACAAGCGATGCTCAACGGCAAAATGTCCTTGGATGAGATCGCTGCGAAAGCGGAAAGCGATGGAATTCAACCTCAGCCAAGATCAGGAAGGCAGGAACAAATCGAAAACCTGCTGGCTCGCAAGATCTATACCTGGCCCAACTCGTAGCTCAATCTATATCCCGCTGCGCTCTCAAAACTTTAAAGTGTGGGAGCACAGCGGGATTCCATCTTGAGCGTCCTATGGCATAAATTAGCTGCAGGTCCATCCGAAAACGAGATCTCTGCCAGCCTTTCCAGCAGCATCATGCGGATACAGTAACCTTCGAATGTTTAGTTTCCCATCGTCGAAGTCGCTGGAGTACTGCCTGGTACAGAAGAGAGCACAATGCTCTCTTGATCCTTCGTCTCCAGCTTGGAGTAGAAGGTACGAAGATCTGCATACTCCTTAGGCAGAAAGACAATCTCTCCCAGGATGAAATTGCGGTGCACTGTGACGCTGTGAGGCGCAGCGTCTGAGCTGAGACTGTAAAGCGCGAATTTCTGAAATTGGAACTTGTCGCCCGTCGGCGCAGATTCCAATTTGATGCTTTCAGGAAACTTGATGCGCACCGCGTCCTGCGTCGTGTTGGCATAGTGAAAATAAACTGGAATATCACGCTTTTCATGAGGGAACGAGGGTTTCATGCTGGCCGTGAATATATCGTTTGGAACAAGGAGACGCTTGCCGGCAGTCGATCCTACCGCGCCTTTAATAAAGAAACTGACATCAAGCGGCTGTTCATAGTCTTCAAGCTTATCGATGGCAATCGGCTTAACCTCCATTCCGCCAGGCAAAAGATGCTCGAGATCTGTCCGCAATTCATGCCGCACATCCTCTATATCATTTGCAAGAGCCCGCTGACGCCAGCTAAGAGCTGGGTCTCCAATAAATGTCATCTTTACAGTTCCACTCACTACACCATGCTCGTCCATAGTAAGGTCGGCGACCCGCTGCACTCGTGACGCAATGTAGGATGAGTTCGGCGTCTGTGCGAAAACGGTGCCACCACCGTCAACCTGACGTATTCCTGTCACAGTCGTGTGCTTCCACTCCAGGTGCTGATAAGGGCAGTAACGTGAACCAGGGTCGAAAAACTGTTCTTTACCATCGACATTGACGATAGCAATATCATCATCCAGCTGCGAAAAGCTGAGATATCCCTGCGCAAACAAGCTGTGATCACGACTGGTCACTGCCATAAGGTACGCTTTCATGCCAGCCGCCCGCGCCATGGCGACAAAGAGTTGAGCAAGTTGGTCGCTGCTTCCGCGTTTGCGATCAAGGACATCGTCCGTCGTGTGAATCTCTCCCAGTCCTTGCGCTTTTCTTCTGCGCGTGTGTGCTCGCGTGTATAGTCTGTGTTCTCCAGCTTCATCACAGCTGCATATATCTTGCGTAGCTTCTGTTCCTGGGTATCGGAAGGAGCGACAAGATCATGAACTGCGGCAGCAACCTTACCTCCAGGTCCTATAAATTTTTCCCTGTGCTTTGACCAATACTTCCCCTCATTCTTCCAATACTCATCAGAATTCAGATACGGGGAGTAATAAAAAAGCACCCTATAAGTAAAACTCGCGGTAGGAGGCATGAACTCTTCCTCGGGAGCCGGAGGAATATCATGAACACTTACCTCCAGAATCAGCGGGCCCGAGTCTCCTCCCGACCCCGGAATGCGAGTCTGCTTAAGATCTGTTCCCACCGGCAAAATAGGAAACCAGGCAATCGAGTTAGTCAGCTGGCCACGATCATCATTACTGATAAGGCTCTTGCTTGTCGGCTTCCAGACATAATGCCCCTTGCGCGTATAGAGCTCCGATTGAATGATCCATCTGGGGGCAATAAAGTAATGATCGTCATAGCGTAGCGTGTAGCGATACTCGATAATGCTTCCCACGTCGACATCTGGCATGGTGAAGACTTTCGCCATATGTTTGAAGCTCTGCGTCTTTTCAATCAACTTTTCATAAGGCTTGCCGGTAAAGGGAACGATCGTGCCATCAGGATGAATGGTGCGCCCCGCAATGTCGCTGATCGTGTAACCACCGCCCCCACGTTCAGAGGCATATCGCAGCTCGACGTTGCCATACTCCTTGCCCTTTTCAGTAAGTACCTTCAGCCGTACGTAGACACTCCATGCATGTAACTTATCGTCCGTAACCTCTTCGCGAAAAAGATAAACGGCGGGCGCCCCGGAAGCCTCCGGTTGCGAAGTCATGGACAACTCTTCCTTCGTAGGAGCAGTCCATTGATCTGCGTAGGAGAACCGTGCGGTCAGACAAAGCACTGCGATTCCAACGAATAAATAGAAACGGTGGACTTGCATTCGATCAATCATGCTAGGTTTCTCTCCCAAATCACGCAAAATAGTGCCAACACACATCTATTGCTTCTTCAGCACGACATTGTTCTGCTCATCGGTTGCGATCAACTCCGACAGCTTCTTAACGTCTTCATACTTCTTCGCAGGCAGGGCAACCTCGCGAACAATATAGGTTCTGGAGTAATGAAGAATGTTGTCCTTTACAGTACTCGAGCTCTGATACGACGCAAAGCCTACGTCCAACTTGACCGGTTCAGGCATCTCATCCACAACATAGCCTGCAGGCAACGCGATCTCGTAATCGTCTGTCGCCTGCATGGTCTCTCTCAGATCAATTGGCACCGTACGCTTCTCGCGATCAATGACGAGATTCTCGCTTCCAAACACTCGCGGCCGAAACATCATTAATGAGCCCATGTTCTTGCTGAAGTGATCCGCGCTGAACGCGAAGCTCATTGTGATGTCCTTATTCAGAGCCTCCGCATTCTCCACTTTGAGGTCACTTACTTTAAAGGTGGTGAAATCCTCCTCAAGCAGGTGATCGAGAAACTCCTCCTGCTGCTTAGCATCAGCTGTCGTATAAATCCGACGGCGAGCCTCAGAGACGTCCCCGAAACGCTTTTCCACAATCGAGCCCTTCACCGAGCCGTCAGTCTGCAATTGAACGCTGGCCGTTCGACGGATAGTGTTTAGCTCAGGCTCCAGCAGTGGAAGTTGGATTACTTCGCTATCGTTCCCCTCGAACAAAACGCCATATCCTCCCTGCAGGTTATGCTCCAGCTGGCCAAATGCCGTTCTCTCCCATGTTGGATCGAAGATAAGGTAGTGGCGTCCTGTCTTTGAAGTAACAACGCTATGAAGCTTTGGGGACGTATATCCTGCCGGAATTTCTATGGCCGCGATCATATGATCGCCCACAATCGATGGAGCATCCGGATCGATCACACCACGGCGATGGTCAACCATCATAAGGGCGGAGTGAATCCCCACCGTCGAAAGCATGGCGGAGAGCAAAGTAGCCTTATCTTTGCAGTCTCCGTAACGATTACGAAAGATATCGCCGGCAAAGTGCGGCTGATAGCCTCCAATCCCCACCTCAATTACAAAATAGCGTATGTGTTGTTGAACGAACTCGGCGATAGCCTCGGTCTTCTCGTAGAAATCCGTCTTATTCCCGACAAGCTCCTGTGCTTTAGCTGCTATCTCAGGAGTAGGACCAAGGCGATCCTTCGACAAGGGCTGATACCACTCGCCAATGCTCTTCCACGTTGAGGCTGAAGAACCTGCAGGACCATAGTGAATCGTCATTCGTCCAGCCAGAGCATAAGGCGATGGATGCAGGAGCAAATGATGAAGATTGATAGCGGGCGTGTTCTTCATCTCCCAACGCCAGCGCCGATGCTCAAGGTCGACCTCTTTGGTCGATTCATGGTGAGCCCAGACAGTGCCATAGCTGTATCCGGCGGGCAGCTCCAGCGTGAAGCTTTGATTAAGTCTGGGTAAATCGCGCTGAAAAAACCACGTCACCTCCGTCAGATACGAAGGAACGCGCTGTTCATATTCGTATGCAACGATACCGCCGGGATCGCGCCCTGGAGCCTTGGCAACTTTGATATGAAGATCGGCGTAGAAGTTTCCTTGCCCCGGATAACCATATTCAACGATCTCTTTATCGTTCAAAACATACTCATGGCCATCCGGCCCGATGCCCCATACATGAAGAGAAAGTATCTTGCTCTCTTTATCAAAAGGCACAGAAACGACCGCTTCATCTCTTCCCTGTGGCCGCAGGATTTTAAGGACTTGTCGATAATGCTCAGTTGCGGTTCCATCCGAAGCGACGGAATAAGTCGTGTCCTCCAGCAGAACGACCGCATTCGTCTCCCGAGGATATTGCGGAAGAGTCTGTGATGACGCCCCGCGTACCCAATCGGGGACGCTCTCCTGTTTTGCGGAGGCAACCAGCACAGATGCTAGAACAAAGATAAAAAGACTAAGAATCTGGCGTGCTCTACGCAAAGTCGTACGACCGGTCATATGGCCTCTTACGCACGCGTTTCTGGAAGAGTCCTTCGACTCCCAAGGGGAAGATTGTATGCGTTCTCAAGTTATACGATGAGACCGGTCTCCGTTCAAGCGTTTCTGGGACAAAAACACATGACAGGACAATGCCCTGTACCATCCCCTCCGCGAGGAAGAAGCCTCTTTTGCAACATGGAATAACTTTTCATAGGACGAGGGAAAAGATTCCCACATCCTTCCCGCTCCCATGAACCTGCTACCGAAATGCGTTCATCCCATCCGGCTCGGAAGTCTCCAATCCGGTCGAACAAAATGACAGGTATAGCCGCTTGGATAACGTTCCAGGTAGTCTTGGTGCTCCGGCTCAGCCTGCCAAAATGGCCCCGCCGCTTTGACCTCGGTTACCACCTTGCCTGGCCACAGCTTCGAAGCCTCAACATCTGCGATGGTGTCTTCTGCAATTTTCCTCTGTTCATCCGTCGTATAGAAAATTGCTGATCGATAACTTGTCCCGACATCATTACCCTGACGATTCAGAGTAGTTGGGTCATGAATCTGAAAGAAGAACTCCAGAAGTTGCCGGAAGCTGAGCTTCTGCGGATCAAAGATGATCTCAATGCCCTCCGCATGACTTCCATGGTTGCGATAAGTTGCATTCGGTACGTCGCCTCCCGTATATCCCACCCGCGTCGAGATGACACCCGGATAACGGCGCAACAGATCCTGCATCCCCCAAAAACATCCACCTGCCAGAACAGCCCGTTCTTCGGCCATATCTTTACTCCTGCTTCTTGCTCTCGAAGAGCTTTACATATTCGCCATAACCTTCGCTCTCAAGCTCGTCGAGCGGAATAAAACGAAGCGAAGCAGAATTAATGCAGTACCGCAATCCTCCTGCCTCAACAGGGCCATCATCGAACACATGACCGAGATGGCTATCACCGTGGCTGGAACGAACCTCGGTCCGCACCATCCCATGGGTGCCGTCATGACGTTCCTCTACGTTCTCAGCCTCAACCGGCTTTGTGAAACTTGGCCAACCGCAGTGACTGTCAAATTTGTCCAGCGACGAGAATAGAGGCTCCCCCGAGACAATATCTATATAAAGACCAGGCTCTTGATGATCCCAGAACTCATTGTCAAAAGGACGCTCGGTCCCACTCTGCTGCGTCACCCGAAACTGCTCCGGAGTAAGACGTGCTATAGCGTCAGAGCTCTTCGTATATTCGTCCATCTGCCCACCTCATAATCTCAGGCACTTCCCTGAAAGATCACACGCAGCTATTAGTTTATACAGTGCCAACAGGAAACGTCCGATGCTCCAACTTCCTTCCGTAAAACCCTCTTCACAAGATCCACGTTCTAGAACCCCATAATTGCCCTCCGGTGACATAACGCTTTACCATCGGCCATGTGGAACGCCCTATATCCCTCTGAGTGAAGAAGATGAACAACAATCTTTCCGGCTGGGCAGGCGTACTTGAAGGCAAAGTAGCTGTAGTCACCGACGCGGCGCGCGGAATAGCCTTGGCCATCATCGTCAAATAACCAAACATCGCAGTCTGCTGACAACAGACATGGCCCATCTCTTCTTTAACGAGGAGGGGGCGGAGTCATGTCGTCCTTTTGCGATTTATCGGCAAATAAAGAGAGAATAGAAGCTGGAACCTGCGATAAGGATCTCTAAACAGAGAACGACCTTGAACCACCCGCTTGGAAAGGATTTCTACGTGTCTGCATCTCTCGCTAAACCAGCTAGTCGTCCCGAAAACCCTCAATTCTCTTCTGGCCCCTGCGCGAAAAGACCGGGCTGGGAGCCCGCCGCTCTCAGCGATGCGCTCATTGGACGCTCGCATCGCTCCTCTCCCGGAAAGAAGAAGCTTCAGGAAGTCATCGAGCTGAGTAAAAGCATTCTCGGCATCCCAGAAAACTATCGGCTGGGAATTGTGCCTGCCTCTGACACTGGCGCCGTCGAAATGGCTCTCTGGTCGTTATTAGGCGAGAGAGGCGTGGACGTTCTTGCCTGGGAGAGCTTCGGCAAAGAGTGGGTCACCGACATCACCAAGCAGCTGAAGATTCAGGATACCCGTGTATTTGAAGCTCCATATGGTGAGCTTCCCGACCTCACCCAGGTGGACACCGACCGCGATGTCATCTTTACCTGGAACGGCACAACCTCTGGCGTTCGCGTACCGAACGGCGACTGGATCTCCAGCGACCGGAAGGGTCTTACCATCTGCGACGCAACCTCGGCTGCTTTTGCGATGGATCTTCCCTGGGACAAGCTTGACGTCGTCACCTGGTCCTGGCAAAAGGTCCTCGGCGGAGAAGGTGGGCACGGAATGCTCGTCCTGAGTCCCCGTGCAGTCGAGCGCCTAGAGTCCTACAAACCGGCCTGGCCGTTGCCGAAGATCTTCCGCATGCAAAAGGGCGGCAAGCTCATTGAAGGCATCTTCCAGGGCGAGACCATCAACACCCCCTCCATGCTGGCCGTTGAAGACGCACTTGATGGACTTCGCTGGGCACAACGCATTGGTGGTTTACAGGAGCTTATCCGTCGCTCCCAGAGCAATCTGCGCGCGATAGTCGATTGGCAAAGCAGCAGCAATTGGTGCGGGTTCCTTGCAAAGAGCCCTGAAATCCGCTCGAACACATCGATCTGCCTGAAGATCACTGCACCGGAGATCGCCAGCCTCCCTGCCGATCAGCAGGCGCGCTTTGTAAAAGAGATGACAACCCTTCTGGAAAAAGAGAAGGTCGCGTTCGACATCGCATCCTACAGGGATGCCCCTCCAGGGCTGAGGATATGGGGCGGAGCCACAGTCGAAACCGCAGACATCCAGTCGGTACTGGCATGGCTCGACTTCGCTTTCGCCACCGTCAAGGAAGGTCAGGCAGGACAGTAAGCACTCTGTTATCCGCAAAAGAAAGGAGGTCGCACGGTATAGCCAACCGTGCGACCTTCTTCCTTTATTGCGGCACATTCATCTGAGCAGATAGCTCAGTTGCCCTGCATCTGCATCTGGTGAACCTTATAGTCGTTTTCGACATCGAGGCGTCTTACGACGGTAAGCCCATTGCTTCCCAGCAGAAACGTAGTGCCTGTCTCATCGTTCGTTACGCGATGCTTCACATCTTTGACAGTAATGAGGCCTGCAGGTTCAGCAACCGAGATATCGACCACCTGATAGTCGCGTGCAACAGCAGGAATATAACGATACGATCTGCCGGAAGCCAAAAATCCGCTCTGCCCCAGTGTCTCTGCCGAACCAAGATCCGTCACAATCGAAATAGCGTGCAGCGCAGGCTTTTTAGCTTTTCGCAAGTCGAGTACAGCGATCTTCCCACCCTCGCGGAAGTAAACAAGTTCCGCATGATCTCCAATAGGGCGGATGAAATCGAACGGGCCTTCCGCAGGCAATGTTGTGCTGGTCTCCAACTTGATGCGAGCCGGATCGGTGACATCAAAGACCGATAGCCGCGCCCCCTGCTGTTGTTCGACATAAAGATAGGTGCTTCCCGTACTGTCCGAGTGAAGGAAGAGCGAGTTCCCCGTCAGCTGTGCCGGCTCTGGAAGATCACGGGGCTCCAGAACTACGAGTTCCTTCGACTTGGAGTGGACCTCCGCCTGCACCGGCAAGGTGAAAACAGCCATTGCAGTAGCGACGAGGCCCAGTGTGAGAGAGGATTTGATGAGGTTGTTCATGTGCTTCTCCTTTTCGAAATCCAGTTTCGATCTCGAGGAGCGGCCCCGTCCAAGTAGTAATGCTGATGCCGTATAAGCGGGGGACATACCAACCCGCACGCTACTTATAGGGCATAAGAATTTGCGAATTCTACTGTCGCGGAATCGCGCCTAATGTCAAAGCATGACGACGCTCAATGAACCAAACACGACAATCGCAATCATCGGTGGAGGAGTAAGCGGAACCCTTACGGCGTTTCATCTGGTTCGGCAGCAGACCTCCGCACGCATAATACTGATCGACCCACGCCCCGACTTCGGGCTCGGCCTGGCATATTCGACACCCAGCCTTCGTCACCTGTTGAATGTCCCCGCAGGAAAGATCAGCGCTCTGCCAGACCAGCCGGATCATTTCCTCAACTGGCTCCGTGAGAACCATGATCCCGCAACCACGGAAAAGACCTTCGCTCCACGAGCAATCTTCGGCCACTACATCCAGTCCCTCCTTGCAACGACCAAAGGACTTGAACAGGAGATAACCTCGGTGACTGACATCCGCCCGTATGATTCCCGCGCCATACTGACGTTGAGCAACGGATGCGAGCTGCGAGCAGATTTAGTCGTTCTGGCAACCGGAAACTTTGATCCCGCTCCTCTCCCGGGAATCACGGAAGCCGCCGCCGCATTAGGCCTGTATCATCACAACGCATGGTCTACCGAAACCTACGAGGGTCTGCAATCCGACGCTCCGGTAGCGCTCATCGGAACCGGCCTCACGGGAGTCGACGTCTTGCTTAGACTTCGCGAATTAGGCCATCGCGGAAAGATCATTGCCGTATCTCGTCATGGCATCTTCCCCAATCGTCACGACGACTACAAGCCTCTCAGCTCCAGTGCGATACCGGCAGATACGCCGGCTACATGCGTCGCCTATCTCCATGCTCTCCATACGGCGATCCGCAATGGTGCGGATTGGCGAGCAGCTATCGATAGCCTTCGTGCAACGACCAACGAGCTATGGCTTCGTCTCCCGCTGAAAGAGCAGAGGCGATTCCGTCGGCATCTGCAACGCAGATGGGACGTAGTTCGCCATCGCATGGCGCCTCCCATCGCAAACGTCATCGAATCCGAGCTACTCAACGGAACCCTCGAAGTTCGCGAAGGTCACATGAAATCCATCGACGCAGCTCCAGCAGGAGCCCACATCACGATTCGCACGCATAAAGGTGACGAGAGCTTCCATGCTGATCGAGTCATCAACTGCACCGGGCCGGACATGAACTACCGTCGTGTCTCTTCTCCCTTGCTTCAAAATCTCTTCAAAAGAGGACTTGTGACCTCTGGTCCCATGGGCACTGGATTTCATTGCTCTCAGAACGGAGCTCTCATCGGCGCGAATGGTCACGCTTCAGAGGTTATCTTCAATCTCGGGCCCGGCCGGCTCGGCGACCTCCTGGAATCCATCGCCATTCCGGAGATCCGCGAACAGGCTGCTGATCTGGCATCGACACTCGCTGATCGGGTAAAAGAAATCAACGTGCTCTCTGCAGAAACCGCGATAGACAACCCGGCGTCCGGACTATCCGGAGAGTGGGTAGCAGCGTGACCACTGCGACCGCCACAAGCGTCAGAACGACGCAACAGGCGATAGCGGAATGGCTGGCGTCCGCTGCCTGGGCGCTCGTCCTCGGTGCGGCAAGCGGAACCGCATGCGTCGCGGTACGTCTTTTCTTTCGTCTCCTGCAGTGGGTCTTCGTTCAACAGACAGGGATATTGCCCATTGCGGCGGCAGCGTTATCCCCCGAACGTCGTGTCCTGACCCCGATCATAGGAGCCACATTAGCGACACTCGTGATTCGAATAATGCGCCGGTCCTCGCCCAATCTTCACTTCGAAGAATATGTCGAGGCCGTTCGTCTCAAAGATGGCCAGGTTCCCCTCCTCTCCACAGCCTGGCGAACTCTCTCGTCCGCCTTCTCTATCGCCACTGGAGCCGCGATAGGAAGAGAAGGATCCATGATCCAGTTCGCCGCCGCTATCTCCTCCTGGGTTGGCCGACGATCCCCCACACGAAATCTCTCGCTCTCCAGGCAAGTTGCATACGGAGCCGCAGCAGCGGTCGCAGCAGCTTATCAGGCTCCCATCGCCGGAATGTTCTTCGCAATCGAAATTGTGCTGGGCGAATGGGCCTGGGCCGACATCCCATTCCTGTTCCTCTCTTCGGCAACTGGCCTGCTGATCAGCCGCCTCCTTCTGGGAGCCGGTCCGCTCTTTCCAGCCACAGGAACCCTACCGATTACGCCAAGCCTCATCAGCGTCCTTCCGCTAGCTCTTGCCTTCGGCATACTCGGCCCTGCCTATCAAAAACTCCTCCATCTCTCCAGAGCAGCGAATCGCCTGCCGATGGCACTGTTGTGGAGCGGTCTGGCAGTTGGAGCTCTCAGTCTGGTCGAACCCAAAGTCTGGGGAAACGGTGACGCTGCTCTCTCGGGCATTCTTCAAAATCAGACCATGTTCTTCGGTGTCGCAAGCGTCCTTGCCTATCGCCTTATCGCCACAACCTTCTGCGTAGGAACTGGCACAGTAGGCGGCGTCTTCACACCAACCCTCTTTGCCGGCGCGGCCTTCGGTCTCATGGCCGGACACCTGCTGCATATCCCGGAACCCTGGATACTGGCTGTCTGTGGCATGGGACTCCTCATGGCTGCCGTAACCCACGCTCCCTTGATGGCATCTCTGATGGCCGTGGAGTTGACCGGGCAATGGCACCTTCTACCGGTCATCCTGCCATGCGCCCTGCTCGCCTCCATCGTTGCCCGCAACATCTCGCGCAATTCTTTATATGCCATTGCCAGCACTGATCCCGCACAATAAACAGCACCAGCAAGAGCCCCACCGGCAGGCAGCATAGACTCGAATAGATTCGACGGAAAGAGAGAACGAGATTAGCCATGATTGAAAACTTCCGCATTCGCGTCTTCAGAGCAGTTGCGCAACATCTGAACTTCAGCCGGGCCGCCGAAGAGTTGCTGCTTACCCAACCTGCGGTAACGCAACAGATCAAGGCTCTTGAAGACGAGTTCGGAGTGCCGCTCTTCGATCGAGGCGGCGGACATATTACCCTCACCCCGGGAGGAAAGGCGCTGCTGCCCTTCGCCGAAAAGATGAAGGAACTCTCCGACGAAGCTACTGTCGCAGTCGCAGAGGCATTCGGGCAACAGGCGGGCGAACTCGCCCTCGGAGCATCTCAGACCATTGGCCAGTATCTGCTGCCGACCTTTGTTGCGGGATTCAGAAGAAAAAATCCGAAGATCAAGATCACCGCCTGTAGTGGAAATACAGACGAGATGCTCGAAGCCCTGCTCACACGCAAGATTCATCTCGCGCTCATCGAAGGCCCCGAGCACCGTAAAGACCTGCACATCGAGCCTTTCATGGAAGACCACATGGTTCTGGTCGTTCCAGCCACCCACGGTTGGGCCAATCATGAGGTAGAAGTCGAGGACTTGAAGAGCGAACCTCTGCTGATGCGCGAATTTGGTTCCGGCTCTCGAAGAGTCGTCGAACAGGCCCTGTCCAAGGCAGGCGTAAAAACGAAGGACCTTACGATCAGCATGGAATTGGACTCCACGGAGGGCCTGTTGAATGCCGTCGAAGCGGGGCTTGGAATCACATTCGTCTCGCGATGGGCAGTCCGAAATCAACTGTCGCTCGGAACGCTCAAGGTCGCGAGAGTAGCAGGCTTAAAACTGTCACGGCGATTCTCGATGGCATATCCGGCTGGCCCCGAACCCACAGGCATCATCGGAAACTTCCGGAAATTTCTGCTCTCCCAATCGATGGAGCTGTCGCCCAGGAGAACCCAGAAGCCCGCCTCTTAGAAGCATCTCAACTCCCGTGTTACTGTTAGAGCAATCGAAATCGGTGGCAGGTGACTCTCCCACCCACGTAGATCCCGACCAGCTATGTCACGTCTGCTCTTTTCCCTTCTCCTCCTCCCCTTCGTCTCTATGGCTTCAGCCCAGACTGCCACTGCCCCTGCTCCCGCCTCGACCGTCACGGCCACCGAAGCCCCCAAAGACACCCCGCTTACCACGAATCCCGACGCGGCATTCTGGCAGCACACTCAGCCGGTCTTCATCACGGGAGACACATTCGGCAACCCTGTCCCTTCTCACCGTACGGAGATCCGCACCCGCTGGACCCACGACAGCCTCTATCTCCTCTTCATCTCTCCCTACGACGAACTCAACCTGAAACCCTCGCCCGATACGACCGCCGAGACCAACCAGCTCTGGAACTGGGACGTAGCCGAAGCCTTCATCGGCTACGACTTCCAGAACATCCGCCGCTATAAAGAGTTCGAGCTCTCCCCTCAGGGCGAGTGGGTCGACCTCAACATCGACCTCGACAAGCATGGAGACAAGGACGCCTGGAAGTGGAACTCCAACTTTCAGGTCAGAGCGCGCATCGACCGCTCAAAGAAGATCTGGTACGGGGCCATGCGAATCCCCTTCTCCTCGCTCAGCGACCGTACTCCTGCTCCCGGCCAGACCTTCCGCATCAACCTCTTCCGTTGCCAGGGCCCAACGGAGACCCGACATTACCTCTCCTGGCAGCCGTCCATGAGCAAGACCTTCCACGTCCCCGAACACTTCGGAACCCTGGTCCTCGCCCCCGCAAAGCGCTAAACCAGGTCACCCCTTGTACGGATCTTTTCCATACGGAAAAGCCCTCTCCGAAAGCCACTGGAGAACCCTCCCTCAAAAAGGGACCTCCTTTGAGCGAAGCTAAGAGAGGGTGTCACCCGGAGTAAGAGTAAGCGGAGCTGAAAGAAGTGTCATCCTGAGCGAAGGCAGGCACGCACTTCGCGCCTGCCGAAGTCGAAGGACCTGCGTCTTCCCGCCAACATCCCATCCCCCAATCGAAAATCCAGGCCCATCCACACATTCCTAGCCGCTATAGTCAAAAGACAGGAAAATCACCCACGGAAGGCACACCCTGAACACCCCCACCACCCAGTCTGCTCCCACCGGCCTCCGCCGCTCCCTGAAGCTTTGGCACCTCGTCGTCTACGGCATCGTCATCATCCAGCCCACAGCGCCCATGGGAATCTACGGTGTGGTCAGTAACGTTGCACGCGGCCACGTCGTCTCCACCATCCTCATCGCCATGGTGGCCATGCTCTTCACCGCCATCAGCTACGGACGCATGGCGCGCATCTATCCCAGCGCCGGCTCCGCCTACACCTACGTCGGCCGCGAGCTCCACCCCATGCTCGGCTACATCGTCGGCTGGTCCATGCTCATGGACTACATCCTGAATCCCATCATCTGCGTCATCTGGTGCAGCGCCGCAGCGCGCAACATCCTTCCTCAGATCCCCTACGCCGCCTGGGCCGTGTCCTTTAGCGTCATCTTCACCGCCCTCAATCTCCGCGGAGTCCGCACCTCCGGCCGCGTCAACGGCCTTCTCGCCCTCGGCATGAGCCTCGTCGTAGCTGTCTTCCTTGCCTACGCCATACGCTATCTCGCCTTCGTCGCCCGCCCCATCGGCGGCCAATGGCTCATCCCCTTCTACGACCCCACGACCTTCTCCGCCTCCAGCCTCTTCCGCGGAACCTCCATCGCCGTCCTCACCTACATCGGCTTTGACGGCATCTCCACCATGAGCGAGGAGGTTGAAAACCCTCAGCGCAACATCATGCTCGCCACCGTCCTCACCTGCCTCGTCATCGGCCTCCTCTCTGCGCTCGAAGTCTACGTCGCACAGCTCGTCTGGCCAGCTCGTTCTCCCTTCCCCGCCTCCATGGTCGACACGGCCTACGTCCACGTCGCCGAGCGAGTCGGCGGCCGCTTCCTCTTCCATCTTCTCAACGCAACTCTCCTCATAGCCAACCTGGGTTCAGGAATCGCCGCACAGTTCGGCGCCGCCCGTCTGCTCTATGGCATGGGGAAAGGCGGCTCGCTTCCACGCCGCTTCTTCTCCGCCGTCGACTCCCGCACCGGCATCCCGCGCAATAACGTACTCATCGTCGGTGCCTGCGCTCTCATCGGAGCCTTCCTCCTCACCTACGAGCGCGGTGCCGAGCTGCTCAACTTCGGCGCCTTCATCGCCTTCATGGGGGTCAACGCCGCCGCCCTCATTCACTACCGCATGCGCTCGAAGGAGAAGGTCTTCCTCGCCACCACCGCTCCTCTGCTCGGCCTGCTGGTCAGCGCCTTCATCTGGCTCAACCTCAACCACTCCGCACAGTTGCTCGGAGCCCTATGGGTCGTCTTCGGACTCATACTCTTCTACATCATGCGCATCGTAAGCCCCAGCACCACCGCTCCTTCCTTCGATTGATTCGGAGGGCGGATGAAAACTCCGCACGTGCGGCTACAATCCACTCCAAAGACGAATGGAGCATCGAAGCTCTGTCTTCTGTACCCTGGCAAGCCTGAATGATTCCCACGCCAGTCCATGCAGACCGTCTCCGGAGGAAGTCGTCATGACAGACAAGAGAAGTGCAGCCTTCGAAGACATCAAAGTGCACGTGAGGTTTAAGCTCTTCGCTCTATGGTCTTCCGTCATGTTCTGTTACATCTACGGGGACTACTTCGAGCTTTACGAACCCGGGAAACTACAGGCAATGACCGCAGGCAGGATGGCTCTCGGCCCTATCTCTCAGGGAGCCTTGCTGGGAATGGCCGCCGTCATGGTCATTCCCAGCCTCATGCTGTTTCTGTCGCTCGTACTACCGCCACAACTAAATCGTTGGGCAAATATCACGTTGGGCATTGTGTACACCGCAATCATGATCCTCGCGATACAAGGAAGCTGGCACTTCTATATATTTTTCGGGCTTGTAGAGATCACGCTGACACTGCTCATCGTCTGGTATGCATGGACCTGGCCGAAACAACAATCTCTGAGTTAAAGATTGAGTCCCACGCCCAACGACGCAGCAGAATGAAAATCTAGAAGTTGAACGCCAACCCAGCCTGAATCATCCGCGGTGTCTGCGCCAGAAACAGCGTACGTCCATCCTGCGAGAGAATCGGCCTGTATCCCTGCTCCAGCAGATTCGTAATATCCACCGTCGCCTCCAGACCATTCGGAAGCATCCTTCCACCCCGGATCGGCTGTCGAATAAAGAAGCTCAGATACGCTTGATCGCTGAACGCCGCAAACGAATTCACCGGCGTCACCATTGTCTCCGGCTGCCAGCGGTAAGACGCTCTCACCTGGGTCCCGCTATGGACCACACGTCCCTTCAACGCCACCGTTGCCGACTGCGACGCCCTCGGCTTCAGCTCCGTCGAAGACGACGCCAGATGCATAGGCTCCTTGTTGCCCGGAGCTGCCAGGGCATTGCCCGTGCTGTACGCCACCGCCACCCATAACGCCGGTGTAATCGGCTCCGTCATCAGCAGGTTGACTCCCTGCGACCGGAACCCGGCTCCCAGCATACGGAACGAGTCCGTCACCGTATCGGCAACGATGCCGTTCGCAATCGAACCCGGAACAGCCGCCGCTGCCATATCCGCGACCGCCAGATCGCCACTGCCCGCCAGCAACACCCGCCGCAGATTGTCCTTGTAGTAAGAGACCTGCACCGTTCCCCGACCCGTCTTCCGGGCCAGCGAAAACTCCTGATGTAGACCGCTCTCCGTCTGCATTCTTCCCCGCTCCATCACGCCGACCGGAAGCTCCAGCTCCACCGTATCCAGTCCGTTGAACGACTGCAGATCGCGCGAGGTAGCCATTCTGTACCCCGCACTCCAGTTCGAAGCAGGATGAGCCGTAATCCTCAGGAAAGGCCGTGAAGCTATCGCGGAGTTGGCGCCGCGCACAACATAGACTGTGCCACCCACTTCAAGGTCGACCGAGTCTCCAAGCTGAGTCTTCTCTGACGAGGCCAGTTGAACCGCCTCAAGCCCCACCACACCATTAGTCCCCACCATCTCCGGATGCGACTGATAGCTCATCACCATGCGTCCCGCACCCGCAAATCCAAACCGTCTCTGGTATCCGGCCTGCAGCGAAGTGGAAGGAGCCCGCAGATAAGGTCCCGTCGAAGCCCCAAGATCCGCGCGCAGCTCTATGTCCGACCCGTCCGGCATCGCACGATCCATCTGGAATATATTGTGGATCCCACCAGCCCCGAAGCCACCATCTCCCGACGAAACCTCTGCCCTGGCCTTGTCAGCAGGCCTCGCCTGCTCAACTGCGCTCGACGACACCATCACAACATCGCCGTCTTCGTCGAAGACCCGCAGGATCGGCTTGTTCGCCACCGACCGAAGCGTCCAGGCCCAATCGTCCTTCGGCTCGTCAGCCTTGCGACGCTCCGCCGGCAGCCACGATGCCGCATCGAAGATCGCATTCATCGTCAGGTTTACGATAGCGCGCGCGCCCGGCTTCAACTGCAGATTGCCATGCATCGCCGGAACAAACAGCGCCGCCGAAGCGCGGACATCATATTTTCCGGGAAGAAGATTTGCGATCAGATAGCGGCCATGAAAATCGGTAAACGACGTTCCCAGAATAGTTGAACCGGGACCGACCACCTGAACCATAGCGCCCATCTGGGCCACACCCTGCGCATCGCGTACCACGCCGGAAACAGCCGCTGGGGTTGCGGCCCATCCACGCAGGGAGACTGTCAGTACAACCACTGCCAGTATCGCGATCTTCACTCTGGTTCGTTCCACAGTATTGGCACCTGGGCGTCCACGGCTGCTCCAAAAAATGCGCGCCCACAAAAACGCAGGGTCAACGCTAAAAAGGTAGCGCCGAGGACCGGTTATACCAGCTTCTATCCGCATAACCGTGTTGCCTCTGGCCTGTACTCAAAACAAATCAATCTACAACAAACGGCGCAGACTCTGCGATCTGCTGCTTTGAGATCCCATCGTCAACCTTGATGGTGATCTGATACTTTCCTGGCTCCAGGCTGCCCAGCGGCATCGACCGCTCCAGCGTCACCTGGTCCGAATTCGGATTCGTCTTCGAGGTCAACTCTTCGGACTGGAGAATCGTCTGATTATTCCCCAGATTCTTGACCTGATACTCGATCTTTGCTCCGTTCTGCTTGCTCTTTTCGTCGATACCGAGGTTATACACCTGCATCCAGAAGTTCAAGTTCTGGTTGCGGTGGAAGGTCACCGGCTGAGTTCCGCCCGAAGAGACCCGCGGACGAAGCCTCGTATTACCGATTACGAAGTTACCGGCTCCGATATCCTTCGACGGCACGCGCTCCATCTGGTCCGCAAGGATCAGCGAAGACGCCGCAAGCCGGTCGTCATCATACTTCGGGACGTTGATACTGCGCTGCCACCGCCCGATATGGTCCGGATTGTTGACATCCTTAATTACGATATCGACCTTATAAAGCCCAGGACGCAGAGGAATCGACTTCCAGTAGACGGAGGCATTGTTCTGCGTGCGGCCAAGAAGCTCGCTCGGAACCTGGACCGTGACCGTATCTTCGAACGGCTGGATGATCCTGTGGTTCAGGTTGGAGACCCGGCCCAGAATATTCACCGTTCCCGTGGCCACGCCATCCTTGTTCTGGAAGGTGATGTCCTTATTCCGAATCTGCAAAGTAATCGGCACCAGGATCGTGTCGTTGGTTACCTTCACATAATCCGTACGAACGTCGAAGAGGAACGGAGGCCCGGTGAGAATCTTCGAGCTCACCATGTACGCTTCCAGATCCTTGAATTTGATCTCGGGAGCCGCCATCAGCTTGGCGTACTGATTCAGGCGGTCAAACTGCTTGCTCTGGTTCATCGAAGACATCGGCCCTGTGCCGAGCTGCTCCAATCCTCCACCAGAAAAGCGGTCCGTCTTCGACGCCTGCCCCATCTCCTCATACATCGTCGCGCCCGCGCCCGGAACATACTTCAGGGCATCCTTCTCGGAGCGGTCGATGGTCATGTGGTAGTCGCCGCACATGCAGGTGTCGACAAACTCGATATCGATGTTGTCGCCGATGCCCTGCAGATAACGGTAGTGCCACGTCTCGAACGGATAGGTCGATGTATTTCCACCGCCCTCTTCCATCGGACGCTGGTAATTTCCGCCGCTCGGGTGCGAATCGATCGAATCCGGCTTTCCGAACGCAATATAGATGTGACCGCGGTCTGTCTTCCATCCTGGCTTGCCGGCAGCGAAGTGCTCGTTGGCATACGCTATGCGCCGGTAGTGCTCGTCACGAAACTCGTTATCAGGAGAATCCGGGTTGGGATTGCGACGGAGCCAGAACTGCTCGATGAACTGGTCGCGTTCCTCGTCGTTGCCAAGGTGCTTGAACGCCTGCATCTCAGGATCGGTAATGATCCAGCGAACGTCCTCGTCCAGCCACTTCTTGTAGACACCCTTCAACTCCTGGCGGAGTGCCTTCTGCTGCGCGAACCGCTCTTTATCGCTCGGCTGACGCTTCAGGGGATCGGGCTTCTCTTCGGTAGGCGACTTCTGCGTCACTCCCCCCTGCGAGTCCTGTGCCTGTACCGGCAGAATCCAGGCTCCGAACAGAGCAAGAGAGAGGAAGGCCGTACCGCAAACCAAGTGCCGCGAGGTTGTCATAGTGCTTGGAACGCTCCTGATACCAACCTTTATTGTAGAGCCGGTTACGTCCCAGTTACAAGGGTGGAACCGCGCTTTTAGGCCTGATATCATCAGGCCCACATAAGACATTTCTGGTTAGACGTTCCCGGGGCGGTTCCAGCTCAATCCAGCACCCCGGAAAACGACAAAAAGGGTCCTTTGAAAGAACCGGGAACGAGAGAAGTCCGAGCTCCGTATCTCCGGTAGGTCGAGTAGATCGTCAAATCCAAAGCGACATCCGGTTCGCCGTGAAGTGTCGCAGAGAAAGCAGCGATGAGCCTCAAAAAGATTGTTCTTATCGTGGTAGCCGTCCTGGTTCTCGCAGGTATCGTCGTCGGCAGTATCCTTCATAGCCAGGGAGCTGTTACCAAGGTTGCCACCGGTCATGTCGTCCGCCAGGACCTCGTCTCCATCGTCAATGGCACCGGTCAGATCAAGCCCAAAACCTACGTCAACGTCGGTGCTACCGCCTTCGGCCGTATCACCCATCTCTACGTCAAGGAAGGCGATCACGTAAAGGCAGGCCAGCTCGTCGCCACCGTCGAAAGTGAGCAGCCCGCCTCTGCCGTCCAGGCCCAGCAGGCTACCATCGCCTCCTCCAAAACCACCGTCGACTCCTACGTCGCCGCCGAGCGCACCGCCGAGGCCAACGTCGAGCAGGCGCAGGCCGACCTCGAGCAGAAGAAATTCGACTTCGAGCGCGCCCGTGCCCTCTACGAAGAGAAGCTGATCGCCAAGCAGGACTACGACGCCAAGAAGGCAGCCTACGACGTCAGCGTCGCCACGCTCGCCCAGCGCAAGGCCGCCGTCAATCAGGCCCGCGCCCAGACCGCCTCCTCCCGCAGCCAGGTCAGCCAGGCCGTCGCCACCCTGCGCGGAAACAGCTACTCGCTCGGCCTCACTCAGAGCCGTGCCCCCTTCGACGCCCTCGTCACCAACGTCCCCGTCCGCGAGGGCGAGACCGTCGTCGTCGGCATCCAGAACGCCGAGGGCTCCACCCTCATGACGCTGGCCGACATGTCCGTCATCACCGCCGAGGTCAAAGTCGACGAGACCGACATCGTCAACGTCGCCCTCGACCAGCCCGTCGACGTCACGGTCGACGCCCTTCCCGGCCGTATCTTCAAAGGCCACGTCACCGAAGTCGGCGATCAGGCCCTTCTGCGCACCACCGGCATGGCCACCAGCCAGAGCACCACCGGAACCGAGGAGGCCAAGGACTTCAAGGTCGTTGTCACCCTCGACTCTCCCTCGAACGACCTTCGGCCGGGCCTCTCCTCCACGGCTAAAATCACCACCGCGCATCGCACCGATGTTCTTGCCATTCCCATCCAGTCCCTCGTGCAGCGCAATCCGGCCACGGAAAAGGCTCTGGAACAGAACAACGGTAAGACTCCGGGAGCCGCCAGCGTAGCTGCCAGCTCGACTCCTCCCGCCGGCAAGGCCCAGACCGTCCAGGGCGTCTACGTTCTCCGCAACGACCACAAAAAGCTTCGCGCCGTCTTCGTTCCCGTTACCACCGGAGTCACCGGGGCAACCGACATTGAGATTCTCAGCGGCATCAAGCAGGGAGACGAGATCGTCACCGGTCGCTATAAAATTCTTCGCTCTCTGAAGAGCGGGACGCTCGTCAAACGGGACAACACTCCGGAAAATGAGGCAGACAAATCCTGAGGATCAAGGAATCCAAAACGAGTCCAGGAACATCTTGCCCATGAGGACGTACACGGAACCTATCGGCCCCTTCAGACGTATCAAAGCAGGAAACGTACTATCCTAAGAACCAGGATTGGCCTGGGAACGCAGAACCGGAGAACCGGATGGCTACCGAAACCGCAGTCGAAACCACCCTTGGCAACCCCGCTGGACCTCGTCCGGGCGATGTCATCGTCACCGACAATCTCTGGAAGACATACGAAATGGGCGACCAGGAGGTCCACGCCCTGCGCGGCGTCAATCTCCGTATCCGCCACAACGAGTACGTCGCCATCATGGGCCCCTCCGGCTCCGGCAAATCCACGCTGATGAACCTCATCGGCTGCCTCGACTCTCCTTCGCGAGGCAAGTACTGGCTCAACGGACACGACGTCTCCGAGCTCAGCGACGACGAGCTGGCCCGCATCCGCAACAAGGAGATCGGATTCGTCTTCCAGACCTTCAACCTGCTCGCGCGCGCCACCTCCCTGCACAACGTGGAGCTTCCCCTCATCTACAACGGCACTCCTGCCGCCGAGCGCGAAAAGCGCGCCAAGGCCGCTCTCGAGAGCGTCAACCTTGGCTCCCGCATGATGCACAAGCCCAACGAGCTCTCCGGCGGTCAGCGTCAGCGCGTTGCCATCGCCCGCGCCCTCGTCAACAACCCCTCCATCATCCTCGCCGACGAACCCACCGGAAACCTCGACTCCAAGACCGGCGACGAGATCATGGCTCTCTTTGACGAGCTCCATTCCCGCGGCAACACTATCGTTCTCGTCACCCACGAGCCCGATATCGCCGAGTACGCCCACCGCGTCGTCACCATCCGTGACGGTGTCATCGCCAGCGACCAGGCCTCCGGCCGTGTGCGTAACTGATAATTAACAAAGCACATACGTCGCTTCGTCCGGCTTGCATCCGCATGTGCTGTCCAACCCGTCTAAGATGGAATGATGGCATTCCTTTCCGGTCGCCTTCGCGCCTCCGTTGCTGGACTCCTGGCTCTGTTGCCCGCCTGCACGCTCTCTTTCGGGCAGGCCGGTCGTTTTGATCTCACAGGCCCGCGGGTAGACGTCCGTGTCACCCGCGACGGCAAGTCGCTTCCCATCGCCGCTGTCCCCAACCTGAAATCGGGCGACAAACTCTGGCTCTTCGCCGATCTTCCACGCACCCAGTCGGTCCACTACCTCCTGGTCGCCGTCTTCCTTCGCGGAACCACCAATCCCCCCCCGGATAAATGGTTCTTCAAGATCGAGACCTGGAACAAGAAGGTCCGTGAAGAAGGCGTCACCATCACCGTCCCCGACGACGCCCAGCAGGCCCTGCTCTTCCTCGCCCCCGAGACCGGAGGCGACTTCGTAACCCTTCGCTCCGCCGTCCAGGGACGCCCCGGTATCTTCGTCCGCGCCTCGCAGGACCTCTCCGAGGCGGGCTTCGAGCAGGCCCGCATCGAAAAGTATCTGGCCTCCATCAAGCAGGTTCCTCCCAGCGATCCTAAGGCCCTCCAGGATCACTCCACCCTGCTCGCCCGCACCCTCAATCTCAAGCCCAATCAGGACTGCTTCAACCGCCCCGTCGACCAGCAGTACAACTGCCTCACCCAGACCGGCACCCAGACCCTGCTCGACGACGGCCATGGACAGACCGTTGTTGCCCTGCTCTCCAACGGCTCCGGCTCCGACTTCATCAACGCCGCCTCGGCTACCTCGATGGCTGGCGGAGGCATCTATAGCGCCTACGTCGGCGCGGTCGTCGATCTCGTGCGTCTTACCAGCAATCTCCACACCGCGCAATACCAATACATTCCCGCCATCGCCTTTCCCCAGGCCGAGCAGCTGAACCTCCGGCTCAACACCGCGCCCTCCTTCCACAATCCAAAGTCCGTCATCGTCATCGGCCTTCCCTCCGTGCAGAATGCGGTCCCACCGCCACTCCGAGCCTCCGACGCGAAACATGTCACCTGCCTCCTCCAACCAGGAGTTACCCTCCCTGTAGAAGGCGCCCCTCTCGTCTTCTCCACCGGATTCGCGCATGATCTCGTTCTGCACGTCAACGGAGGATCTCCCCGGGCCGACATTCCTCTCACAGCCGATCCCTTCAAGGGAGGCCTTGTCTTAGTCTCCGCGCCTGAGCGCAAACCCCTCCCCACGGAGGGTGACGAAGCCAAGCCGAAAACCGAAGCCTCCGGACCGAAGCCCCCCACCGATCCCGGAGCTCCAAACACCCCCGTCACCGGAACCATCACCGGCTACTGGGGATTCGATCCCTTCACCGGACCTACCCTTCCCCTGCAGGACGTTCCCGGCACCGGCTGGAAACTCGCAACCGACTCCGTCCTGATTGCAGGTCGCGACAACCACCTCACCCTCACCTCCACTGGAACTGCCTGCATCGACTCCATCACCTTCGAGCGCGGCACCGGAAGGCAGGCCGAAGCCCACTGGCAGCACTCCGAGAAACCCAACGTCGTCGACGTCACCCTCTCGCTCAAGTCGGTCGATCCCGGCAACATTCACCTCGACGTCCACCAGTACGGAAGCACCACGACTGCCGCCGTCACCGCTCAGACCTTCTCCGAGCCCGCCCAGCTCAGCGCCCTCACCCTGCACGCCGGCGATACCTCGGCCACACTTACCGGAACCAGCCTCAGTCAGGTGCGGCAGGTCACCCTGAACGACCTCATCTTTGCGCCCTCGGGTGAACCCACCTCAACGCAGGCCTCCCCCAGTGCCAATCAACACTCCGAAAGCCTCATCCTCTCTCTGCCCAACTCGACCCCGGCCCCGAATACTCACCTCGGCGATCACCTCACCGCGCACGTTGCCCTTCGCGATGGCCGTACTCTCAGCCTTCCCGTAACCGTCGATGCGGCGCGTCCCGCGGTCACCCTGCTTAATCGGAACGTCTCGCAGGTCTCCCCCTCTCCCATTCATCTGGCAAACCCTGACAATCTTCCTGTCAACGACAAGCTCACCTTTTCTCTGCGATCCTCCGCGCCCTTCCCCCGCAACAGCCAGATCGAGATCGCCAGCGTGGACGGAAGCCTTCATACTTCCCTGACCGTCTCCTCCGGTCTGGTCCTTCAGAACTCCCACACCGTCCTTGGGACCTTCGATCCCCTCAAGGCCTTCGGAACCTCTGCCTTTGGTCCGATACACCTGCGCGCGATCGCTCCTGACGGAACCCCCGGCGACTGGATTCCGCTTGCGACCCTCGTCCGCCTCCCAACCCTTCAGGACGTTCGCTGCCCATCCGATCCGGCGGCTCCCTGCACCCTCACTGGCTCCGATCTCTACCTCGTCGACTCCGTAGCCCCCGACGCCGGATTCACCAACCCCGTCGACGTCCCCGAAGGCTTCGTCGGCAATACCCTCTCTCTTCCGCGCCCCCCGAAGACCGGCTTTTATCTCAAGTTGCGCGACGAGCCAAACTCGGCAAACGTCGTAAACATGCCTGTTCAGATCCAGCGCGGAGCCCCCGCACCTCAACCCGCAGCTGCGCCGCCGCCCCCTCCGCCACCATCCTCCGAACCGGCACCTGCTCCCGCCCCGACCGATCCGGCCACCTCAACCCCACCGAATCCGCCACCGGAGCATCTGGCACACTAGAGAGACACCGAACACCTTCCCCTAGTCCACCTCTCGTCATTCTGAGCCGAAGGCGAAGAATCCCTGTATTTTTCGCAGGACGCCCAGGGACACCCAGAACGCCTCAAACCCCGAAAAAACCGGGTGCCCATCTTCGCCGCGAAGCAGTTAAAGTGGGAGCATTCGAACGAAGCCGGGGTGCCGGGGTGCCCCATTCATGACGCAGTCTTATCGCGGCATGAGTGGGACATTCGAGCGAAGCTCGAACCACCGTCAAGCCCTCCACCCAGACAAGCACAACAAAACAAATGTAGTTACCAGCAAATCCCGCCGCCGATCAATTACCAGGAATCCTCTACACTTAAATCCAGTCAGGAAAAAGAAAATCCCCGGCATCGGCCGGGGATTTTCTGGAGTACAAAGTACAAGCCTATATTCAATGGAATGAAGACTTTGCACCAAATCCAGGGGGAGGGGTCTATCCCTTCACCCCGACCGAGTTCGTCAGACGCTCCCGTACTCTGCTGTGCTTCACGCTGTAGGTGAAATAAACGATCAGACCGATTCCAAGCCAGACGATCAGGCGAGCCCAGTTCAGCCAGCCCAACTTGATCATCATGTAGCCGTTGAACAGGATGCCCATGACAGGAACGAACGGCACCCACGGCGTGCGGAACGGTCTCGGTTTATCCGGCTCGGTCTTGCGCAGCACCATAATCGCGATGCAGACGATGACGAAGGCCAGCAGAGTGCCGATGTTCACCATCTTGCCGATATCGTCGATCGGAGTCACCGCTCCGACCACTCCGGCAATCGTGCCCACCAGGAAGGTATTCTTGAACGGCGTGCGGAATCGCGGATGCACCTCGGCAAAAAACTTCCTCGGCAGCAGCCCATCGCTCGCCATGGCATAAAGAACGCGCGTCTGCCCCAGAAGCATCACCAGCATCACGCTGGTCAATCCGGCAAGCGCGCCGACGACGATGATGTCGCTGGCCCACGTCAGTCCCCGGTCCAGAAAGGCGCGGGCAATCGGGGCCTCGATGTTCACCGACTGCCACGGAACCATTCCGGTCAGCACAGCCGCGACGCCGATATAAAGCACCGTGCAGATCACCAGCGACAGAATCATTCCGATGGGAAGGTCGCGCTGAGGGTTCTTAGCCTCCTGCGCCGTAGTCGAAACCGCATCGAAGCCGATGTAGGCAAAAAAGATGTAAGCCGCTCCCGCACCGATGCCACTCAGACCGTACGGGGCAAAGGAGTGCCAGTCGCTGCCCCAGTTGCCGGGATGCACATACTTGGCTCCCAGACCGAGGACAAAAAGAACCACAGCCACCTTCACCACCACGATCGTCGCATTGAACTTGGCCGATTCCTTGATGCCGATCGCAAGCACCGTCGTGATGACCAGCGCAATCAACAGCGCCGGAAGGTTGATCCCGATCTCGTGGCCGAAGAGCGACGGAGCTCCCAGCACCGCATGCGCCCGCGTCACCATGTCCTGGGTCGGCGATGCGACCAGCGCGCCCATCTGCTTGATGTACTCCTGCGATCCCGGCACAAGCGATGAGAAGTTGCTCGACATGACGTCTCGAGCCACATGTTCCATCGCCTTGCGCAATCCGGTCCAATGGTCGTAGGCCAGCCAGAGGGGGAAGTTGATGTGAAAGACATCCATCAGCTCGACGAAGTTATTCGACCAGCCCGAGCTCACCGTGCTCGCGCCCATCGCGTACTCGAGCGTGAGGTCCCAGCCGATGATCCAGGCGATCAATTCGCCCAGGGTCGCATAGGCGTAGGTATAAGCCGATCCGGCAAGCGGAATCATCGCCGCGAACTCCGCATAGCAGAGTCCTGCGAAGGCGCAGCCCAGACCACTCAGAACGAACGAAAGCATCAGCCCGGGGCCGGCATAGTGTGCGCCAAGGCCGGCGAGAACGAAGATTCCCGCACCGATCACGGCTCCCACGCCGAGCGCCGTCAGCTGGAACGGGCCAAGAGCACGCTCCAGCGTATGTTCGCCCTCGGCCTGAGACTCGGCCAACAGCACATCCATTGACTTTTTCGCAAACAGCATCGACATCGTTCTTCGGTTCTCCTTCTAATTTCCAGTGGTTTTCAGTTCGGCGGCCTCAGCGTCCATGGCTGCGCCCTGCCGCCTCCATACCAGATACACCGGAACACCGAGCAGAACGATGATCAACCCCGGCCAGGTATATTGAGGTTTGTAACGCAATAGTACAAGACAAATCCACGCCGCCATGACTATATAAAGTCCCGGCAACAGAGGATATCCGAACGCTCGATAGGGCCGTGGAGCTTCGGGGCGGGTCCGCCGCAACACAAACAGGCCCACAATCGTAAGAATATAGAAGATCAGAACCGCGAAGATGACGTAATCCAGAAGCTGCCCATAGCTTCCGGAGAGGCAGAGCAGGCAGGTCCAGGCACACTGGACCCAGAGCGAATTGACCGGGGTCTTCGACCTCTCATTGAGCTTTCCGACCGACTTGAAGAACAGACCGTCGCGGCTCATCGCGTAGTAGACACGCGCTCCCGCCAGGAGCATCCCATTGGCGCAGCCGAAGGTCGAGATCAGGATCGCGACCGCCATCAACTTCGCTCCGTAGCCCGCGAAGGCACGCTCCATGACGGCCGTGGCAACACGATCCTCGGTCGCAAACTGGATTCCCCGCCCTGTGATCGTCGCCGCATGGGGATCCCCCACCAGGGGAAGAACGCTCAGATAAACAAAGTTGCAGAGAACATACAGGAGCAGAACAACACCCGTCCCCACGGCGAGCGACAAAGGAAGATTCCGTTTCGGATTACGAATCTCGCCTGCCGTAAAGGTCACGTTGTTCCAGGCATCGGCGCTGAACAACGACCCGACCTGCACAATCGCCAGAATCGTCAACAGACCGACGTACTCGTTCCCGCCCAGCTGCGAGGCATGGAGATCGCCCCATCTTGCGCCGGACCAGAAATTCTTCCATCCCTCCCCGAAGTTCGCCGCAGTCGCCGTCGAATCGTGAACGACCACGCCAACCAGCACCACAGCCGACAGAGCCAGCACCTTCGCCGAGGTGAACAGGTTCTGAATAGCCGCTCCCATCTTCACTCCCCGGGTATTCAGGAACGTCAGAAGGATAATGATGATGACAGCCACCAGATTGGCTGTATTGAGGCCGAGGTCCATATTCCCCAACACCATCGGCCCAACCTGCCATGCCGGAACATGACCGATGTGCCAGAGCCAGTGGCTGGTATTGATCGACGGGAAGAAGACTCCCAGAAACTTGCCGAACGCGACCCCGACCGCTGCAATCGTCCCGGTCTGGATGACCAGAAACAAGGTCCAGCCGTAGAGAAATCCCCAGAGCGGTCCGAGAGCCTCGCGCAGATAGACGTACTGGCCGCCGGCCTTCGGCATCATTGCTGCCAGTTCGCCATAGCTCAAAGCACCGATGATGGTCATCACGGCCGTGACCACCCAGGCAGCGATCAACAGAGCCGGCGATCCCAAGAGGCGTGACATATCCGCAGGCACAATAAAGATGCCCGATCCGATCATCGAGCCCATCACGATGGCCGTCGCGGAAAATAGCCCCATCCCCTGTACGAACTGCGGTGAGCCGTCAGGTTGCTTCTCAGAAATCTTCACGTTGAAGTCTGTTCTACCGCAAATAGTGGAGAATGTCTCCAGCCATCTTCACGCTAGGTTCTCATCAGGGTCACGGCGAAGTACCGGAAACGCTCCGGCGCCCAGAACGGCGAAGGCCACTCGAGCACAGATTTCTTCATATACTGTCGTTCTGTGGTCTTATCCCCTGCGGCTCGCGCCGTCAGACACGCCTTGAATGCCTGATAGCTGATGATCCTGCGCCTCCACAGAGTCCTGCGCAGACCGGTCATGTCGGCAAGCAGGGTGTCATCCAGCATTTTCATGAAGTCGTTGTACATGTGATTGGCATCTCCGCTCAGTCCGCCCGCACTCGACCTGTAGTCGGTCAACGGCTCCGGACATACGCAGAATGGCCCCTTTGAGATGAGGCGGAACCATAGATTCCAGTCTTCACTCCCCAATTGGCGCTCGTTGAAGCCGCTCCCCAGCTCCTCCAGAGCGGATCTTCGAAGCAGAACTGAAGACGGAGGCACACCGGGGTTGCACCAGCGCAGAGTCGGCCACAGAGTCGTGTGATCAACGGGAGCGAGATCTGTCAGGTGCTCGCCCTGATCGCTCACGACGCGCAGGCCGGTATAGTTTCCGACTGCGTCCGGATGCTCTCGCAACACCTTGACCTGCGTGGCGATCTTCTGAGGCTCCCACCAGTCATCCGCATCCAGGAATGCGATGTACTCCCCCGTCGCGATGCGGAGTCCTGCATTCCTGGCCTTCGCCGGGCCGCCATTCTGCTGACGCAGCAGGGTCACCTGATCCCGATACTCATTCTCTACGATGGCGCAGGTGGCATCCTTCGAACCATCGTCAACGACGATCACCTGAGTTACCGGATAAGTCTGCCTGAGGATGCTATCCACAGCCCGGCGGATAAATCTCTCGCCGTTATAGACCGGGATGACGACTGTTACGGTCCCTTCAACCACCTGCTCAGCGCTTAACGCCATGGCCTCCCTCTCGTACTCTCATTCCGCTCCAGCCGAAGCATAGCAAATTGCCATTGCGGGGAAGAAAATCCTGCCCGGGAGATCACCGGGGCATAGCGTCAAGAAACATCCGAATCGCCTCGGTTGGAGACCTTGTTCCCTGCAACAAGGCCCCGACTACGGCCACGGTATCGGCTCCAGCCTCGATCACGCTGGCTGCGTTCTGCGGTGTAATTCCTCCGATAGCAACCAGGGGACGGTTCGTCAGAGCCCGCGCACGTCTCACTCCCTCGAGACCGACTACCGGCTCGGCATTCAACTTTGTCGACGTCGCGAAGACCGGACCGATGGCAATGTAATCCGCATCGGTCGCATCGGCGGCGATCACTTGTTCCTCGGTATGGGTCGAACACCCCACAATGGAGCCGGAACGCAATACCGCTCGTGCATCCGCAACCGCCGCATCGTCCTGTCCCACGTGTACGGCGTTCAAGCCGACGAGTTGAGCCAGCGCAGGAGAGTCGTTCATGACCAGCGTGACTTCCCTGCCGCGAAAGACCTCCGAGATCGCCTTCGCGTTATGGAGAATCTGCTCGCGGCTACCGAGCTTGTCGCGATACTGCATCAGGGTCACGCCGGCATCGCGCAACTCTTCAACAAAAGGGATAAGTGCGACACCGCGGTTCGCCAACATCTCCGCATCCACAATGGGATATAAGCGTGGCAGCCTCAAGGGGCGCGGTGGTACGTGACTTCGATCAGCTTGTCCCACTTTGTCCCTTCATTGGTGGTAAAGAGAGTCCATACATACTGGTCGGCATTGAGTCGGTGAACCATCGTCCGGAGGTGAAGATCGACTCCATTGGTAAGCGTCATCTGGAAGTCGTAGACCTGGTCTCCGTCCGGCTGGGATTCGACCGTTCCCCGAATCGATTCTCCCTCCGGGGTCACATACCAGAACGCAATCGCCTTCTGTGCAGGATCGTAGGCGAACATGCCTTCGTAGACCAGCTTACCGTCGAAGCTGGTCTCGATCGTCATGGTACGGCCGTCCATCTGCGGCGTGTAGCGGGCGTCGATCTTCGCGACTTTGTCGAGCTCGGGTAGCTTCGTCTCGGCGGTCCAGTGACCGGCCATCCATGCGATGGGAGCGAGAGGCGAGGAATCGGGAGAGGCCTTCTGCGGCTGACTCGCCGGGAGCTGAGCAGCCGCTGTCATAGTGCCAACCGCGAAAGCGATCGTCGCAAACAGCCGTCCCAGCCCTGGTCTTGCCATCTCCGTGCCCTCAGGCCTGCTCTTCTTTTTGCCGCTCGAGAAAACGTTCCATGAACTTCGTGTCGAACCTGCCGGCACGAAACTCTTCATCGGCAAAGATACGCTGATGAAGTGGAATCGTCGTGTGGATTCCCTGCACGACAAACTGACTCAAGGCGCGCTGCATTCTGTTCATCGCCTCTTCGCGGTCCTTGCCGTGACAGATCAGCTTGGCGATCATCGAGTCATAGTAAGGAGGCACTACACCTTCGGCGTACTGTGCCGTATCCACACGCACACCGTTGCCTCCCGGAACATTGAACGCAGTGATCCTGCCTGCGCTGGGCGTGAACTTCTCCGGGTGCTCAGCGTTGATGCGGCACTCGATCGCGTGGCCGCGAATCTCGATGGGACCGGGAACGATGGAGCTGAGCTTCTCACCTGCCGCAATTCTAAGCTGAGCCTTCACGAGATCGACGCCTGTCACCATCTCGGTCACGCAGTGCTCTACCTGAATGCGGGTGTTCATCTCGATGAAGTAGATCTTGCCGTCTTCGTCCATCAGGAACTCGATGGTTCCGGCGTTCCAGTAGCCGATATTCTCAAGGGACTTCTTGATTGTCTTGCCCAGCTCTTCGCGTTGCTTCGGCGTTACCTGAAGGCTAGGAGCCTCTTCGATTAGCTTCTGATGACGCCGCTGGATGGAGCATTCGCGCTCTCCGAGGCTCATCACATTGCCGTGTTCATCGGCCAGCACCTGAAACTCAATATGACGGGGGCGCTCGATGAACTTCTCCATATAGAGGTCACCGTTGCCAAAGGCGTTAGCGGCTTCAGTAGAGGCCTGATTGAAGAGAGCGGGCAGTTCTTCGGGGCTGCGGCAGATGCGCATTCCGCGTCCACCACCACCGGCGACGGCCTTGAGGATAACGGGATAGCCGACGCTCTTGGCCCACTCCAACGCTTCGCCTTCGTTGGCGATTATCCCATCCGAGCCCGGAAGGATCGGCACTTTGGCCTTCTTCATCGTCTGCCGCGCGGTGGACTTTTCGCCCATCATGCGTGTGACCTCAGGCGGAGGCCCGATGAATTTGATATTCGAAGCGCGGCACACCTCGGCAAAGTTGGCGTTCTCGCTCAACAGGCCATAACCGGGGTGAATCGCGTCCACGTCCGCAATTTCGGCAGCGGAGATCACAGCGGGCACATTCAGGTAGCTCTCGGCCGAACGAGGCGGGCCAATGCAGATGGCCTCATCGGCGAACTTTACATGCAGCGAGTTCCGGTCGGCCTCGCTATATACCGCAACCGTGCGGATGCCAAGCTCCTTGCAGGCGCTGATCACGCGCAGCGCGATCTCCCCACGATTTGCAATCAGTACCTTTCGAAACATAAATCCAGATGCCTTCCGTCGAACTCAGTCTTGTCTACGCGGTTCTTATCGCGGGCGGATCGCAAAGAGCGGCTGACCATATTCCACCGGCTGTCCGCTGGTGGCAATCCGTTTGACAACCTCACCGGCCACATCGGACTCGATCTCGTTCATCAGCTTCATCGCTTCAACGATGCAGAGAACCTGCCCAACCTCTACCTGATCGCCTATCTGCACAAAGGAAGATGCCCCGGGAGCAGGCGATTCGTAGAAGGTTCCCACGATGGGGGACTTTACCTCGTGCAGCTTCTCTTCAGCGGCCGCAACTGGCGCGGCCGAGGCCGCTGCCGCCGACGGAGATGCCGCAGGAGCAGCCACTGAGGAGGCCGCAACAGGAGCTGCAGCCATTAACCGGCTTAACTGCGCGAGGTCGATTCCGCCGGAGGCTGCTGCCGGAGCAGGCTCGCCCGCGAACTTGATCCGGACCTTCAGATCCTCCTGTTCCATGTCGAATTCAGCGATATCGTTCGCCTTGAGGAATTCGACCAGTTCGCGAAGCTCTTGCATCTTTGTTCCGTCCATTATTTCTCCTGTGCCTGTACGGGCACTTTTCTCGTAGTTTTACAGCTCGATCCAGGCCTTTACGCTTGGCGTCAGAATCTCGCGTCCTTTTGCCGTCACCAACACCATATCTTCAATCCGCAAACCGAACCTGCCGGGCATATAAACTCCAGGTTCGATTGTGATTACCATTCCAGGTTCGAGCCGTTGCGTCTGTTTAGACGCCAACCTGGGTCCTTCGTGAATCTCCAGTCCTACGCCATGACCGGTCGAGTGAGTGAACCAGCTATCGAGCCCGGCTCTTCGAAGCACGCTTCGTGCGGCCTCATCGACCTCACCGGCAGTCACACCTGCGGCAACGGCAGAGACCGCTGCTTCCTGCGCTTCCAGAACCGCATCATACACGTCCCGCTCGTCAGACTGAGCCTTCCCCATGTGAACTGTGCGTGTCATATCGCTCATATAGCCGTCCAGAACGACACCGAAGTCCATGGTGACAAAGCCTCTCTTCGGCAGCCTGGCTCCGCTGGCCCGTCCGTGAGGAAGCGCACTGCGCTCTCCGCTGGCCACAATCGTCTCAAAAGACATTGCCTCAGCGCCTGCGGTCCTCGCCGCGTACTCGAGCCGGGCAGCTACCTCAATCTCGGTGAGCCCTGGCCTCAGGTACCCCAGCATTTCGTCGAAGAGCCTGCAACCGAGCTTTGCGGCTGCGCGGATCTTCGCGATCTCGCCCTCATCCTTTATCTGTCTCAGTCTGGCAACCAGAGGATCGACTGTCACAAACATTCCACGGCGAAGTTTTGCGGGGACGGCCTGACGCATGGACTCGAGTGCAGCTACTGTCGTCTGGGCGGCATCGAAGCCGCATCTCTTGATTCCGGCCTCGGCTATCCACTCGCAGGCGGCTGCCACGGCAGACTTCTTCGCGATGACAACCCGCGTCCCGGCTGCTTCAGCCTTCGCCTGGGCCGTATATCGACCGTCGGTAAAGAGAACAGCCCGTCCCCCGACCAGAACCAGAGCTGCATTCGATCCTGTAAAACCGCAGAGATAGCGAACGTCCGGCAGATGGGTTATGAGCAATCCGTCCACCTTAGCCGCCTTCGCCGCCCTTGCGGCTTTGGTCTTCCGCGCCTTGAAGTTCATCCTTTTGATTCTACTCAACCAAAGGCCCGGGTAGCGCAACTCTCCTGCGGCGATGAACCGTTATCATGAACTATGTCCGTTTCTACACGCGACTTTCAGACGTCTCGCTTTACACGTCGCAGATTTATCCTCGGAACCGGCTTCGCTGCCGCCGGTCTTGCCCTTTATGCCGGGGAGATTGCCAGACACGAGATTGACCTGGTGGAGACAACTATTCGCATCTCCAACCTTCCCTCTTCCTTTCATGGCTTTCGCATCGCCCAGTTATCGGACATTCATCTCGATGAGTTCACCGAGCCTTTCTTCCTAGAACACGTCGTCAACCGCATTAACAAGCTTTCCCCCGATCTTGTTCTTGTCACCGGTGACTTCGTTACACGGGGTTCGCTTACTTTCATCGATAGCCGCCATGCTGCTTATCGCTGTGCAGAGATTCTGAGCGGCCTCAAGACCCCACAGGTCTATACCGTCCTTGGCAATCATGACGTCGGTGTGAGCGCTTCACTCGTCATCGAGGCCCTTCGACTATCGAATATCCCCGTTCTTATCAATGAGCATGTGCCGATCGAGCGAGGCAATTCAAGGATCTGGCTCTGCGGCTCCGACGATGCCGGGACTCGCCGCCCAAATCTCGACCTGACGATCCCCGAGAGGCCCGATGGACCGGTCATTCTTATGGTTCATGAGCCCGACTATGCAGACACGGTCATCAAACACCCGCGGGGCAAACTGGTGGACTTCATGCTCTCAGGCCACTCCCACGGAGGCCAGGTCCGCATCCCCTTTTATGGCCCCTTGATTCTTCCTCCCATGGGGCAAAAATATGTCATGGGCCATTTTCAGTTCGGACCGATGCAGCTGTATGTAAACCGTGGCATTGGCTCTGTCGGACTTCCCTTCCGCTTCGATTGCCCCCCCGAACTCACACTCCATACGCTCCAGCCAGCCTAAAGGTCACGCAAGTTCACTTTTAAAACACTAAGCCGCCTTCGCCAGAAGTCAGGGGAGGCGGCTTTGACATGCCTGGTTCCGGGGCTCCGGGGCCTTATTTTTCATGCCTCAATATATATACCGAAAGTAATGCTGAATTAATTTTCAATATACCTTGACAGTTATCAATCTATTTGGCTAGTTTTGTCGACGTTCATTTATAACCCATAAATTTGGCTTTTATATCGACCTCAGCCTCTGTAAACCCCTTTTGGAGTACGCCAGTGTCCCTGTCCATCAAGAAATTGCTTTTCGTTCTGGTTATCGTCTGTGTCGTAGGAACGCTTCAGGCCCAGGAGGATCGTGGTCGCATCAGTGGCGTTGTGACCGATCCCTCGGGAGCCATCATTCCAAATGCCCTGGTTACACTTCGCAGCGAAGCAACGGGAGTTGTCCTCACCAAAAAGACGGACAACGCAGGAGCCTATCTGTTTGAGTTGCTCAACCCTGCTCTCTATAGCGTGCAGGTGCAGGCGACCGGATTTAAACAGTTTCAGGTGCAGCATGTTCGCGTGGAAGTAGCGGGACGCGTAGGCGTGAACGCCAATATGCAGGTTGGTGAGCAGACCGAGGTCGTTACTGTCTCGGAATCCGGCGGAGCTCAACTTCACACAGAGGACTCCACGCTTGGCTTTACTGTTGAAGCACGTTCCGCGAACGAACTGCCGATCTTGTACAGCAATCCTTTCGAGCTTCAGCTGCTCGCTCCGGGTGTCTCCAGCACCACTTTGAATACAGGCGCTCACACCTACGAGGGCGGGCCGGAGAGCAGCACCGTCAATGGTTCGCAGAGCGGACGCACGGAGTTTACTCTCGACGGCGCTCCCGACACCCGTAACGGCGGTGCGGTAACGACAGCTTATGTTCCCTCAAGGGATTTCATCGGCGAGTTCCGCCTGATTACTTCTCCCTATGACGCTTCCCTTTCGCACACGTCAGGCGGCTCAATCGATACAAGCCTCAAGGGAGGCACCAGCCAGTATCACGGCGGCGCTGCCGTCTTTGCTCAGATACCGAGCGTCAATGCGCCGCAGTTCGCCCAGACTCTCTCTACTCCCCCGGCCGCGAAGTTCAACCGAGAGAGCGTTGAGGTGGATGGACCGATCATCAAGCGAAAACTATTCTTCTTTGCCGGATACGAGAAGCAGTACAACAAGCAGGCGGCCAGCACTACGACACAGACCGTGCCAACGGTAGCCCAAAAGAATGGCGATTTCTCGGCACTGCTGGGTATATCTCCAAAGCCGATAACCTCCACCTACACCTGCCCTACCAATAGCGCAAAGCTGACCACCGCTCCCTACAACCCTTATCAGATCTGGAATCCCTATTCGACGCGCGTCGATCCTGCATGCCCTGCGCTGATGCTTCGCAACCCGGTGCCGGGAAACATCATCACCAATATCGACCCTGTTGCAAAAAACATTCTGTCGTATTTTCCTGATCCCAATACTGCGGGCGATCCGAATGGAGCCAATAACTTCGCCTCCGCGGCCGCCAACGTGGATTATTACTGGAACGTAGCCACCCGAATCGATTACAACCTGTCCGATCGGCAGAAGTTATTTGGGCACTACATCATCAGCGACCGCAATCAACCGGGGAAAAACCTTTTCTTTCCCGGAGCCAGCGGTAAAACGAACATTCTCCGCAATAAAGCAGGAGTGCTGGACTATACAAACAGCCTGAACGACACCACCATTCTGAATGTCCGTTACTCTCTGACTCGCTTCACGACTTCCGCTTCGATCGATGCGAAGACAACCGCTACCGATCTTGGGATCAATGCCAACGCAACCGCAGGCACCAACCCCCTGGGTAAAGGTTTTCCCTACGTCGCTCTTACCGGATACGCCGAATTAGGAAACGCAGATCCGAGCTTTGAGTTCGACACCATCCACGATGCTCAGGTGAATATGACTAAGGCTCTTAGTCGCCACAGTCTAAAGTTCGGCGCAGAGTGGCGTCTTTATCAGGCTAATCAGGCTGACCTTACCAACGAGAAGCTCTTTATCAACAGCACCGGTACTTATACGGCTGGTCCTTCGAGCGCCCTTTCCAACTCGCCCCTTGGCCAATCGCTCGCTTCTCTTGAGTTCGGTATCGTCGAGGGCACGAATGAACGACTCAACGCGGCAACATCGAACAATACGACCTACTGGGCAAGCTTCATTCAGGACGACTGGAAGATCCGCCAGAATCTCACGCTGAACCTTGGGCTTCGTTATGAGTACGGCAGCCCGATCAGCGAACGCAATGGCAAGAGCATCTCGTACTTCGATACAACAACACCGAATCCTATCGCAGCGCAGGCCAAAGCTAACTATGCCAATCATGCAAATCCCACCGAACTGGCTCTTGTTCCTCTCGCCAATTTCAATGTGAATGGCGGTGTGCGCTATGTAGGAAAGGGCCAGGACAACTGGAATGCGCAGACTACGAATTTTTCGCCCCGCATTGGCTTCTCCTACAGCCCCACACCTAAACTTGTTGTCCGCGGCGGCTTCGGAATCTTCTATGAACACTTTGCAGAGTATGTGCAGTATGGCAATCCACTTGGCTTCACGCAGACGACCAACACAGTAGCCACCACGGACAATGGCGTCACCTACTCGGCCACGCTGCAAAATCCATTTCCCGGCGGATTAGTTCTGCCCTCAGGAAATTCAAATGGGCTTCTGCAGAACGTGGGGCAGAGCATCTCCCAGTTTTATATTCAACATCCCAAGACACCGTATAGCGAACGCTTTTCATTCGGCTTTCAATATGCCCTTCCCGGGGACATCATTGTGGAAGCGAATTACGTCGGCAACCTTGGCAGACATCTCATTGTTACGCGCGATTGGAACGCCATTCCTAATAACTTCCTAAGTACATCTCCTACACGGGATAACGCCACAAATGGCCGTCTGACAGCCAACTATCCGAATCCTTTCCAGGGCATCGTTGTCCCGGGGACAACGATGAACACGGCTAATATCACAGGAAACCAGCTCGTCAAACCTTTCCCCCAATTTACTGGCCTTACTGGCCGCGACACCGCTGGCGTCAGCAACTACAACGGGCTGCAGGTCTCAGCGCAGAAGAGGTTCTCGCACGGATATAACATGAGCGTGTCCTATCAGTGGTCGCGCACGTTGGACGCACTGACTTTTCTCAACGGAGGAGACGCCAAACCATGGTACGGAACCTCCAACACCGATTATCCGCATGTTCTTTCGATCGCTTCGATTTATGAACTTCCATTCGGACGTAACAAGGCCTTCTTAGCGAATACTCCCACATGGGTGGATACGATTGTCCGCGGCTTTCAAGTCCAGGGAACCTATCGTATAAGCAGCGGACAGCCTCTTACCTTCAGCAGCCAGGGCACGATTCTCAAGCCGGGTGCTACCTACTCCGATATCGCAGGGCCGTCTCGCCACGATTATCTCCAGTGGTTCAATACCAACGCCTTTTACAGTGCACGCACCGATTTTGGAGGCGATTCGAGCTATGCCAGTACTCAGGCGCTCGTCTCCAATCTGCGTGTATTCCCGCTTCGCTTCAACAATGTCCGGCAGGATTATCAGAACCTGCTCAATGTTGGAGCGATAAAGAAGTTTGCCGTCTATAAGGATCGCGTAAATATGAACCTGAGGGCTGAGGCTATCAATGCGCTCAACCATCAGGTTTACAGCAATCCCACCACGGATCCTTCAAGCACGAACTTTGGACGCATTAGTGGACCGGGAAATCAGGCCCGCATCTTGCAGTTCGCCCTCGAAGCCCACTTCTAAGAAGAAAAAAAAAGAGGATGCTCCTTCGTCGATCAGTCGATGAGGGGGCATCCTTTTTACGTTTGTGGCCACAGCTAAACAGCCTATCGCAAGCTATTGCCCAGCAATTACCTGACAAATTATGCGAGTACTCCGCTAAACCAGGCTCCTATATTGCAAGAGCTAAATCGGAATGCTAAGATTCCGGCTACTTCGTCTTCAAAAATCATTAACTCTCCCAGGTCAGGAAGAGCGGGCCCAAGGATCAAATCGGCTAGTCATTAACAACAAAATTGCCGAATGAGCCGAACGCTGTCCAATTACTGAACCAGGGAGAGATTATGTGGCCTCGTACGATTGCCTTTGTACTATTCACCGCGCTATGCGGACTTCAAGCTCAAACACCCTCTACCACTGCCGCTTCCTCTGGAAAAAAAGAAGAAGCGAAAGCCTTGTTGGCTTGCGCTCGCACGGTTGTTGACCAGCTTCGTCTATTGAAGATCCCGGATGATCGCGCTCAGCGCTTTCAAGACAAAGTGACGGAGGCCATGGCCCTCTGCCGTGGAGGCGAGCGGGCGCTCCAGTTTCGCGGAACACCCTGGGTTGACTGGGGCAATTACTGGGGCACCGGCGATATGACATCGCTGCCAACCGGTTTTATCTCAGCCAAGCTACCGACATTCCGTGGAGTTGCCGGTGCTCTGCTCGACCTCGAGTTACAAAGAGTGGAACTAATAAAATTCAACCTCTTCGAAAACTCCGGAACTTACTCTCAGTACTTACAAGGAAGAAACGGAGTTAGTGGAACAGCGCTGAAAACATGGCCCGAGATGAGACTCCAGCCAACGAGCCCATGGTACAAGGATGTTGGCGGCGACGGAACGCAGGTGTGCAAAGGGGATTTAATCCGCTGGCGTACAGTCCCAGGCATCTGTAACGACATTCTTAATCCGGCGATGGGTTCGTCCGGCATGCTGTTCGCACGCAATGTAGAGTTCGAGACCTCTTTTCCTGAAGAAGGTCTGAACGAACTTACGCGTAACCGTCACGGCAATCGCCTGTCACTGCTGCAACCCGATCCCCAGGTCATCAGCCGCCGTCTTCTTACACGCGCTCAAACGAATCCCGAAAAATGCAACGAAGGATATGGCCTTCCCGGCGATTCGAAGGACGCTGATTGCGATTACCAAAAAGCTCCCTTTTTCAATGCGCTGGCTGCTTATTGGATCCAGTTCATGACACATGACTGGTTCTCACATCTCGAAGAGGGGCACAATCAGCCTGAATACATGAAGGTCGGTTGCGAAACCAAGCTTGTCGACAACGTCGAACAAGCACTCACTTCAGAAGACATCGCAAGACTAGGGTGCCGTCCCGATGACCGCATCGATAAAGGCTACGTCGCCCAGGACTCTGCTCCTGACACCTTCACAGCGAATGGGCATTCTTATCTATCCCGCGCCCCTAAAACTATGCGTAACACGAATACCGCGTGGTGGGATGCTTCCCAGCTATATGGATTCGATGAACGCTCTCGTCAACGCGTGAAGCGAGACCCTTCTGATCCGGCGAAACTACTAATGATCTCTGCCGCTGGTCAGTCAGGACCAGGCTATCTTCCAGTATTCGGGACAAATGATCCTATCAACCCCGAGTGGTCCGGACAGGAGGCAGCCGCCTTTCCAGATAACTGGACTGTTGGACTCAGCTTCCTGCACAACCTCTTCGCGCGCGAACATAATTCATTCGTAAATGAATTCCGTCGAGTTGCACTGCGGGCTCCCAATGCAGATTGCGGTCTTCGAGACCCCGCCCACCCTGAGCAGGTGATTCACTATAAAGATGTAACTCCTGACGAATTATTTGAGGTCGCCCGACTTATCGTATCCGCCGAGATCGCCAAGATACATACCACCGAATGGACGCCTCAGCTGCTCTATAACGACCCGCTCTACCTTGGGATGAACGGCAACTGGAATGGTCTTCTTGGACAAAGTGACGGACTCCTTTCAAAAGCTCTTAGCGATGTTGTAGTCAAGAACTTCGGCAGGTCCAAAGACGCTGCCAAGGCATCGGAATGGTACTCCGTCTTTGCATCCGGCCCCGGGATATTCGGCCTTGGCAGCAAGATCTCTGGATATGACATCACGAATCCGAAATACACCAACGGCGGAGTAAATCACTTCGGTTCCCCATTTAATTTTCCCGAGGAGTTCGTATCTGTTTATCGTCTTCATCCACTGATACCGGACCTGCTGGAGTATCGCGATCTCAGCACCGATCCGAATAAGATCGTCAAACGTATCTCGGTAGTTGAGACCTTTCAAGGTAAAGCCACTTCTTTCATGCAACCTATGGGACTTGCTAACTGGGGAGTTACGCTGGGTCGTCAACGGTTAGGAATACTTACACTGCATAACTCTCCACTCTTCCTTCAGAACTTGAAGATGGGGAGATTAGAGAGTAAGACACAACAGATCGACGTTGTTGCCCTGGATATTATTCGTGACCGCGAACATGGCGTACCTCGATTCAACGAGTTCAGGAGGCAGTATGGTCTGCGACAACTGACGAGCTTCGATGATTTTATGGATCCTGCAGTCGTCGCGGGCTCGCCCCAGGAGGCGGAGCAAAAGGACGCTGTACGGACATTACGCGAGGTCTACGGCCAACACATCTGCGATGCCTCAAAGTTCATCACCGATGCGCAGCTAAACGAGGATGGATCTCGCATCAACGACTGTCTTGGTCATCCGAACGGCACTCTCGTCGACAACATAGAAGATGTCGATACCGCCGTCGGATATCTGGCAGAGTATCGTCGACCTCATGGATTCGCAATCTCGGAAACGCAGTTTGTTGTCTTCATCCTCAACGCATCACGAAGGCTCTTCAGCGATCGCTTCTTTACATCGTCATTTCGTCCGGAGTTCTATACCACCGTGGGTGTCGACTGGGTTAATCACAACGGCCCCGGCGCCGAGATGATCGAAAAAGGAACTCCGAATGGACACAAGCAGCCGGTCTCACCGATGAAACGTGTCTTGCTGCGAAATGTACCTGAGCTGACGTCAGAGCTGGATGGAGTCATCAACGCATTTGACCCATGGGCTCGATATCGAGGGGACTATTACAGCTTGGCGTGGAAGCCACGCCCCGGAGCCGAATCAGACGATGCGTTCAAATAGCCTCATAAAATTTGCTATTCATGACTTTACGAGACGAAAGACTGCGATCAGATTAAACTTCGAATGCTTCCTCCATCTACGCCCCAGACTGAGGACGTAACGTAGGAAGCGAGATCGCTGGCAAGAAAAACGATGATATTGGCGACCTCATCCGGCTCTCCGAGACGCTCCAGCGGAAGCTTGCGCAACTTCATTTCATGGTCCACCGCTTGCCGAGGAGGCATGTTGTAGATCGAAGCAAGCCCCTCGGCAAAACCGCCTGGACGAGACCAGAATGTGCTCCAGATTGGACCGGGAGCTACGGCGTTGATGCGAATCTTCGGAGCCTCTGCCCGTGCAAGGCTCTTGGTCAACGACAGCAGAGCCGACTTCATCGCTCCATAGTCTGAAGGCGCAGCCTCTGGCTGACGACCGAGATCCGATGCGTTATTCACAATAGATGCTCGATCCTTCTGCCGAAGGATTGGCAGAAGATGACGGGTTACACGAACAGCCGACATGAAATTTATCTGAAACATGTGCTCCCACTGCTCGTCCGTTATATCCATGAATGGCTTCGGGTCGCCATAGCCGACATTGTTGATCAGGATATCCAGGCCATCGGGCAACTCCTGAAGCACGGCGTCAAGGCCAATCCGCACACCTTCCGCAGTGCTCAGGTCCGCTTCCGCGGAAAACGCGTTTACACTACACGCGCGGATTAAATATGCCGCACTTCTAAGTTCTTCGATGTCACGGTCGACTATCGCTACATGCGCGCCTTCCTTCGCAAAGGCCATGGCAGTAGCTCGTCCAATTCCATTGGCGCCGCCAGTAATCAGTACAGTCTTGCCTGTCAGTCCCATTTGCATGCTGCTGATATCTCCTCTGTGTCAAATGGGAGACGAGGCATGATCTGCCTATACTGCGTCTCCCATGAGCGGATCGGTGAAGCTGGAACTACCTGTCTCTACCCGGCCTGCGTAGCGAGCTGAAGTCTTCGCGCCTTCGGCTGCCACGGTAAAGTCGTACCATCCATGGCTCCGTTTTAGCGAGAGTAACAATGTAGCATCCTGACCGGTAGCAACAACCTTGTCGATAGCACCGCTCTTATAAGAATGATCCCGTACGGAGACCTTGGCTGCCTGCTTGCCCGAGTTATGCAGATGCACCTCAACATTCCCGGTGAGACATCCATTCTTACGCTCATAAGACGTCTGCACCTGTAGCGTCCCATCCTGTGCTGCTCCGGCAAACGACCGATAGAAACCGTTTGGCGCATGCACATCGATCAGATATCGATTGTCCGCAAACGATGAAAGCGGGAAAGACTCCGTCAGAGTATCCCCTGGCTTGACCACATAAGTTGCAGACAACATCTCTCCATTACGCATGCCTCTCAGATAGACATTGAACGGAGCACCAGCCGACCGTCTTCCATGCGCCTGATCTCCAGCCGTCAGGGTCAACCGAAACCTCGTGCCATCCTCCGTTACCCTGCCGTCTACATAAAGCTCATAGGGCAGCGCGCAGGCAGGCCGTATGCCTTTTTCCTGGTGCGCCCCCTCCTGAAACTGCAACAACCCGTTATTGACTGTTGCTATTTCCGCAGCACTCAATTTTTTGTAATTGGAAGGAACCTCTTTATAGCGAGCCTGCTGAATGCTGACTACGAACTTGTCACGATTGAGAAAGTCGAGAGTTGTTTTCTTCGACTCGTAAGGACGAAACGCCGAGGTGAGATCTCCCGAAATCGAGCGACGCCACACACTGATGTTCTCTTCCCTCGCAACTTTTCCGTACTTCTTCTGAACAAACTGCTCCAGGAACATCAACGTCGAGGTGTGATCGAACAGCTGCGAGTTCACCCAACCTCCTCGCGTCCAGGGAGACGCAATAATCATCGGCACACGGAACCCCATACCGATTGGCCCGGACCGTGCCTCCCCGGGAGCCACACCCTGGCTCAACTCATCCTCTGCATACGTATATTCGAGAGCCGTATCGATTCCCTCCGAGGCTCGCCCCGTCTCCGGACGCTTCGGGTCGGCGGCTACGTAGGAAGGCGCATGATCGAAGTAACCGTCATTCTCGTCATAAGTAAGAATGAAGATCGTCTTCTTCCAGACCTCAGGATTCTTGGTCAGAATATCGATCACCTCAGAGACATACCATGCTCCGTACCAGGGTGAAGTCGGATGATCCGAGAACTTCTCCGGCGCACTGAGCCATGACACTGTAGGCAATTTGCCTTCGTTCACATCTTTGCGGAACTGATAGAGGACGTCGCCCTTAGGAACTGCCATCTCCTGTGGCTTCCCGCCATCTTCAAAGCTGATCTTCTCCAGGCTCCGATAATGTTCATCGCCAGTATTGGTTACAAACGCGGCGTTGTGCAATTCACGCTGTGCATCTGTCAGCTGCCGATAACGAGCTTCACCGCCGTTTTCGAGAGCAGCCTTGTATCTCGCAATCTGCTCCTCTGCATGCTGTAACTGCACCTTCAGATGAGCAACTTCTTTGGGATCCTGCTCCTTCGAGAGCTTTTCCCTGAGAGTATCTGCCACTTTCGTCGTCGAATGAAGCCGCTTCTCCATCGCTCCCGGAGCACCTGAATAGGCCTCGACGTTATAAGCCGAGAAGTTTTCCAGCAGATTGCAGCCAAAGTTCGACAACCAGGCATGCTCTTCGCCTGTAAGTCCGCTGGAGTGAGTCAACTCATTCTGATAAAACTTCCAGCTGATTCCGGCCTCGTGCAAGCGCTCAGGATACGTCTTCCACGTCATCCCGCCTTGTTCAAGCTCATCGTTACGCATGAAGACCTTGGAATCAGCCCGCTGTTCGTTGCGTACCGTCCCGGTCCAGAAGCAGCTTCGATTGGGAGTTGTACTGGTCATGACTGAGCAGTAGTTCTGGTCGCATACAGTGAATGCATCGGCGAGAGCGTAATAAAACGGAAGATCCTCGCGAGTGTAGTGACCCATCGTAAGCGGAATGTCGTGATAGTCCTTCACGTGCGAACGCTTCGCTTCAATCCATTGGTCATGATGACCACCATTCCACGCGTCCACCTGACTGTTGCGAGAGTGAGGAACCGATCCCATCCACGTAACCCGCGTGTCCTTAATATCGAGTCGCCATGGAGCGTAAGAATTTCCTGCGGCATCGGTCTGTACGAAGACCGAGTTGCCGTTCGGCTGGCGAATAGCCCTTGGATCGTTGAACCCGCGAACGCCCTGCAGCGTTCCCAGTGCATGATCGAACGATCGGTTCTCCTGCATCAGGATGACAATGTGCTCAGCATCCATGTAAGTGGATCCCTCGGCCGGCTCAATCGCGTATGCGCGTTGAATTGAAGCGGGAATAACACCGGAGGCTCCAGCCGCACCAGACAGCATTGCTGCAAGTTTCAGGAAATCTCGTCTCGTTTGCATAATGATTCTTATTTCAGAAAAGGGTTAGAAATGGATAAATATCACCACTCCTAACCCAGGGAAACATCATAGTCTCAATCACGGTTCTGAAGCTGAGATCGCCGTTTATCGAACTCTCAATTTCCTTTCGTTGCGAGAACCGCCAATTTATAAATCTGAACCTCTCCATCGAGCAGCTCACCCGCCCTGGCCATCAAAGCCTTGGCTATCGGTCCATTCAAATGTGCCTCTCGACCAGCCTCGTCCTCAAACGTATCGAAGATGGCGTACCGGCCCTCTCCCTCATTTAGCGCATACCAGGTCACCGTGCCCGTCTCTTGAGCAGCCATTTGAGCCCCCTGCTTCAAAAACTCCTCTAATTCGGCCTCTTTCCCCGGCTTGGGTTTGAGAGGAACGTAAAGCGCAAACTTTGGCATGTAAGCCTCCTTGTACCCGTTGGATGCTTGAGGCTCCTGTCAGTCACACTCACGGGCCAGAATCGGCATCACACACTTGTAAATATTTTCTATACGCAGAAGTGAGGTACCCGTGATCCTGAAAATCTTCCGGCGCAAACACCGCCACCCTAACGTCTTTCGTGGAGTCGTCACCGGCGTTACAGCAGGAATCGCCGCAACAATCATCATGGATCAGTTCCAGAAATTAACCTCCGCCAGCCAGAACGCCACGGAGAAGCAGATTCGGCTGGCACGCCACGAATCCAGAGAAGCCATCGAGCGCGACCTGAGACAGCGGGAAGAAGAGGCGGCGAAGCAGGAGGGATCCACGGAGAAGGTAGCCCGCAAGATCGCCTCGGCGGCTGGAAAAGATCTGCCTCAGGAAGACAAGAAAAAAGCCGGGCAGGCTGTCCACTACGCCTTTGGTACCCTCATGGGAGCAGTCTACGGAGTCACGGCTGAGCTCGTCCCCGAGGTAACGACCGGTGGGGGCACGGCCTATGGAACACTCCTCTTTCTTGGCGCCGACGAGGTTGCCGTACCTGCATTCCAGCTCTCTCCTGCCCCATCCGAAACTCCCGCCACCGACCACCTGCAGCACTGGGCTGCGCATGTCGTCTACGGCGGCTCTCTCGAACTCGTTCGCAGCCTCCTTCGCCGCCTGATGTAGCGGTCTCGAATTGCTCCATTGGAGCGTCTGCGGTAGCCTGTTCCATGGAGTTCTGCTACGCATGACGCTTCGTCTTCTTGCACTATCCCTGGCGCTCGGCGGTTCGGCCTTGGCCCAGTCTCAATCTCAGCCACCCGAATCTCCGTCGGCGCAGCCCCCGTCTTCCTCGCAGGCACTTCCCGACGCTCCCAGCACCACCAGCCAGGCCAAGCCACCTGTCGTCCCAACCGGCCCAACTGCCGTGATCGATACCACGATGGGACGGCTCACCTGCAAGCTCTATGACACGCAAACCCCCGTTACCGTAGCGAACTTCATCGGTCTCGCCGACGGAACCAAGGACTGGACCGATCCCAAGACCCTCAAGAAGGTACATGGCCAGCCTTTCTACAACGGCACTACCTTCCACCGCGTCATCCCCGGCTTTATGATCCAGGGCGGCGACAAGCTGGGTGACGGCCGCGGCGATCCGGGTTATCTCTTTCAGGACGAGATCGATCCCACCCTTACCTTCGATGAGCCCGGTCGCCTGGCCATGGCCAACTCCGGCCCCAGCACCAACGGCTCCCAGTTCTTCATCACTGAGGCTCCTGTTCCTCACCTCAACGGCAAGCACACCATCTTTGGGCAGTGCGACGCCCACACCGTTCTTCTCGTAGCCTCCATTGCGCGCGTGCAACGAGACGATAACGACAAGCCGGTCATACCCGTCGTCGTCAATAAGGTCACCATCGTTCGCGATGGTCAGCCCATGCCCCCCGAGCCTGCTCCTCCCGCCGCTGCACCGGCAGAGCCGGCGCCTGCACACTAAGCTTCGTCTCTCGCGGTTTTTCGAGGGGCCTTACTCACAACGTTCCAATCCAAAGGAGACAACCATGGCAAAAAAGCCAGGCACCTACGCAACCTTCAACACGTCCGAGGGAACCATCGTCGCAGAGCTCTTTGAACAAGATGCTCCCGAGACCGTAGCGAACTTTATCGGCCTCGCCGAAGGCTCCAAGCAGTGGGAGAGCCGCAGCAAGAAGGGTGACAAGCTCTATGACGGCACCATCTTTCATCGCGTCATCCCCGACTTCATGATTCAGGGCGGCGATCCCGAAGGAACTGGCATGGGTGGCCCAGGCTACCGCTTCGCCGATGAGACCCGCGGCTCGCGTCATGGCTTCCAGGAAAAGGGCAAGCTCGCCATGGCGAACGCCGGACCGAACACCAATGGTTCGCAGTTCTTCATTACTGTTGCCCCGACGACCTGGCTCACCGGCAAGCACACCATCTTCGGTGAGGTCGTCGAAGGCTACGACATCGTCGAGAAGATCTCGAAGGTCGCCCGCGACGGCATGGATCGCCCGAAAACTCCTGTCGTTCTCGAATCTGTCGTTATCGAGCGCGTCGCCTAAAGCAACCAGCAAGAGCTTCGTATGGGGAAGTCCGCTTATAGAGCGGGCTTTTCTTTTTCAACCTACAACTTTGGACTTTCACCTTCGCGAGTAACCTACTCGCAAATGTAAAAAGGCTCGCGCTTGGCGAGCCTTTTTACAACGGAGGAATGGAAAGACGTTACGCCACACCAATGACGGTGCAAAGCTCCTTCACCGCGTCAGCGCTCTTGTTCAGAGCAACCTGCTCGTCCGCAGTCAGCTTGATCTCGATGATCTGCTCCAGCCCCTTCGCTCCGAGCTTGCAGGGTACGCCGACATACAGTCCCTTGATGCCATACTCTCCCTCGAGGTAAGCAGCGCAAGGAAGGATCTTCTTCTTGTCCTTCAGGATCGCTTCAACCATCTCTACAGCAGCAGCCGACGGAGCATAGTAAGCCGAACCCGTCTTCAGATACTTCACAATCTCCGCACCGCCATTGGCTGTACGTGTCTCAAGCTCCTTCAGACGATCCGCCGGAATCAGCTCCGTGATTGGAATCCCTGCAACCGTCGAGTAGCGCGACAGCGGAACCATCGTGTCACCGTGTCCGCCCAGCACGAAGGCCGTGACGTTCTCCACCGAAACCTTTAGCTCTTCTGCGATGAACGTGCGGAAGCGGGCCGAATCCAGAACACCAGCCATGCCGATCACGCGTTCGCGCGGCAGTCCCAGCTTCTTGAACGCCGTCTGCGCCATCGCATCCAAAGGATTCGAAACGATAATGAAGATCGCATTCGGCGAAGCCGCCAGCGCCTTGCCTGCAACATCGCTCATGATGTTGAAGTTCGTGTTCAACAAATCGTCGCGGCTCATGCCCGGCTTGCGCGCAATGCCCGCCGTGATCACCACGATGTCCGAGTTCGCCGTGTCCGCGTAGTCGTTTGTGCCGATCACCGACACATCGCGCTTCTCAATCGGCAGAGCCTCCAGCAGATCAAGTCCCTTGCCCTGCGGAACTCCCTCGACGACATCGATCAGGACGACATCGGCGAGCTCCTTCGAAGCGATCCAGTGAGCTGCAGTAGCGCCGACGTTGCCGGCTCCGACGATAGTAACTTTCTTCCGCATGATGGGTGAACTCTCCAGAAAATTTGGCGTAAATCGCCTTGAGACGGTGGCCAAAGACCACGCGTCTTTGCCATCCATGATACGTTGCGTGCATTACGGCTGGCACGATATTCGTTATTTCCGTGCGGATATCGATTTCGCGCAACAAAACGGCGGCCGCTTGAGGCGGCCGCCGTTATCCTGCCCTGCAGAAAAACCTAGCCCATATTCTCGATCATGCGGCTGGCAAACTCGCTCGTCTTCGCCTTCGTCGCGCCCTCCATCTGGCGCTCGAAGTCGTACGTCACGAACTTCTGCTGAATCGTCTTCTCCATCGACGACTCGATCAACCGTGCCGCCTCAGGCCATCCGATAAAGTCGAACAGCATCACTCCCGACAGAATCACCGAGCCCGGATTGATGACATCCTTATCGGCATACTTCGGAGCCGTTCCATGCGTGGCCTCAAACACGGCATAGCCATCGCCGATGTTCGCACCCGGTGCGATTCCCAATCCACCCACCTGCGCCGCAGCCGCGTCGGAGATGTAGTCACCGTTCAGATTCGTCGTCGCCAGCACGCTGTAGTCCGACGGACGAATGATGATCTGCTGGAAGATCGAGTCCGCAATGCGGTCGTTCACCAGAATCTTCTTCTTCCACGCGCCATTGCCATGCGACTTGCCGATAGCCGCGATCACACCCTTTACCTCAGCGATCACTTCATCGACAAATGGCTTGGGAGCAAACTCGATTCCCGGCTCGATCAGCGCAGCATTCTCTTCCACGGTCAGGTTCGGGTTCGCCTCAAGATTGCCAAGAATCCAGCTCTCACGCTCGGTAACCGTTTGCTCGCGGAACTCCTGCGTAGCGACCTCATAACCCCACTCGCGGAACGCGCCCTCGGTGAACTTCTGAATGTTGCCCTTGTGCACCAGCGTGACCGTCTTGAGGCCATGGTCCAGCGCATACTGAATCGCCGCACGAACCAGCCGCTTCGATCCCGTGATCGAGATCGGCTTCACGCCCACACCCGAATCCGTCCGAACCTTCTTCTTACCGCCCTTCAGCATCTCGTCATTCACAAAGTTGATGAACTTCTCAGCCTCAGGTGTACCCTCGCGAAACTCAATTCCCGCGTAGATATCTTCGGTGTTCTCGCGGAAGATGACGATGTCCACCAGCTCCGGGTGCTTCACCGGGCTGGGTACGCCGGAGTAGTACTTCACCGGACGCACGCACTGATAAAGATCCATCAACTGCCGCAACGCCACATTGAGCGAACGAATGCCTCCGCCCACCGGCGTCGTCAGCGGTCCTTTGATGGAGACGCGAAAATCCACCGTAGCCTTGACGGTGTCATCCGGAAGCCAGTTCTGCGTCTGCCGGTATGCCTTCTCTCCGGCCAGCACCTCGAACCACTTCACTGAACGCTTGCTGCCATAAGCCTTCTCCACCGCCGCGTCGAAGACACGCTGCGAGGCCTTCCAGATATCGCGTCCGGTGCCATCGCCTTCGATAAAAGGAATGATCGGATTGTCAGGAATCGTGTATTTTCCGTTGGCGTACTGAATCGGCGCTCCATCCTTAGGCACCGCAATCCCGTTGTAGCTCTCTTGCATATGTGAATCATCTCCCCGTAAGGTTTTGAGAAATCCACGCTATCATTCGCAAAGAAGATCTGGCAATATTCGCACGATGAACGCGGTAATCGCACATTGAATTCCTCGGCAACGTGATCTCAATTGGAGCCCGTCCCCATAAAAGAAAGCCCCGGCATAAACCGGGGCCTTTTCTTTTCCTATCTGGAAAGCTACTAGAAGATATTCCACAGAAGCTGGTTGTAGACATCGTGGTGGAACTGCACCTCCGGCGCCTTCACAATCGTTCCCAGCAGACGCGGGCAGCGATCCGCCGAGGCCTGCTTCAGATCGGCGTAGCGACCCTTGACATCGGCTCCAAGCAGCTTTGTCGTCCAGTCCGCACCGCGGAAGTTCTCGATCGCCGTGTAGACGTTGTCGGGGAGATAGCGCTCTGCCTGGCGAAGGTTCTTGATCTTCGAGGTCTCGCCCTGCAGGCCGCTCTTGAAGATCGAGTACAGCACCAGGTACGGGTTCGCATCCGGTCCGACCGAGCGAACCTCGACGCGCGCCGACTTCTCGTTGCCGATCGGGATACGCACCATCGAGCCGCGGTCCGTCGCCGAAGCCTTGATCTGGTTCGGAGCCTCGAAGTGAGGATCGAGGCGGCGGTACGAGTTCACGCTGGCATTCAGCAGCAGGCAGATATCGTTGCCGTGCGTCAGAATGCGGTCGGTGAACTGCCAAGCCATCTTCGAGATCTTCTCCTCGCCCTTCGGATCCCAGAACAGGTTCTTTCCGCCCTTGGTGATCGAGACGTTGGTGTGCATGCCCGAGCCGTTCACGCCGGTCACCGGCTTCGGAAGGAAGCTGGCGGTCATGCCCATCTGGGTCGCAATCTGGCGGCAGATCAGCTTGTACAGCTGAATCTGGTCGGCAGCAGCTACCACGTCGCCGTAGGTGTAGTTGATCTCGAACTGCGAGGGAGCAACTTCAGGATGATCCTTCTCGTTCTCGAAGCCCATCGCGCGCTGCACTTCGGCAGCCGTGTCGATGAACTCACGCAGCGGGTCGCCCGGCAGCGAGTGGTAGTAGCCGCCCTGGTTGACGTACTCGAACTTGCCCGTCTGGTGGAAGGTGCGCTCCGCGTCGATGCCCTCGAACAGGAAGCCCTCAATCTCGTTGGCGGCATTCAGCGTGTAGCCGTTCTGCGCATACTGCTCCTCGGCAAACTGCTTCAGCACGCCGCGAATGTCAGCAGAGTAGGTTCCGCCGTTCTTGTCGATCACTTCGCCGAAGACCAGCACCTTACCGGGGCCGAAGACATCCGCGGGAGCCCAGTAGAACGCGCTCCAGTCGATTCCAAGCCGAAGATCGCTCTCGCGCTGCGCCGTAAAGCCGCGGATCGACGATCCGTCGAACGTGAGGTTGTCGTAGCTCTTCACCAGGAACTTCTTGTCGTAGTCCAGCATGTGCAGCCGGCCTTCGAGATCGCTGAACAGCACCGTGACGGCCTTGATGCGGCGCTCGTCGGTCAGGTACTTGAGACGCTCTTCCTGGATGACATCGGCAGCAACACGCTTCTTGCGCTGCTCCTTGGCCTGCAGGTTCAGGTCCTCGAGTTCGGCATAGGAAAGTTCCAGGAAATCACGAAAATCGCTCAACGTCTTTAGCTCCTTCGGCAATGAAATACACGACTGGCATGGTCGGCTGACAGTGGTCTTGGGGGTGAAATTAGAGGCGGATCTCTGGCGGCGTGGGCAGAAGAACCTACGTCCACCGTATCAGAATTTTACACAGGGAAAAAGACATCTGGGCCTAAAATGGAGTGGCTTTTTGCGGCCTCCGTCATTTGTCCTACCCTGCGCGATCTTCTCCCGATAAAGATCCAGCTAATCCTCCCTCTCGCAGCTCGAGAATCAAAGGTCTCCCTGAATCATGCATTTGTCTCTCGCCATCTAACCCACCATCCGCCGATTCTCTCGGCCCAGAGGAAACTCCGAATGCAATACAAGACCCTTGGCGATACCGGCCTTCTCGTCTCCACCCTCTGTTTCGGCACCATGACCTTCCACGGCGGCTCCGGCATGTTCCGCGCCGTCGGCACCGTCGACCAGGCCGGAGCCGACCAGCTCATCAAGGCCTCCTTCGACGCCGGAATCAACTTCTTCGACACCGCCGACGTCTACTCCGAGGGCGAGAGCGAAAAGGCCCTCGGCCAGT
>Ga0255336_100349_pt1 | contig 82453 bp, 73 predicted proteins | sample MeOH1_35cm_T3_17_FD_189102 | JGI IMG/M metagenome (GOLD analysis project Ga0255336, IMG submission 189102) | Sandy soil microbial communities from University of British Columbia, Vancouver, Canada - MeOH1_35cm_T3_179 | ecosystem: Engineered > Artificial ecosystem > Sand microcosm > Unclassified ... | reverse complement strand
CCACAGCGCTGGAGCATGTCCTCTATTCGCAGGTTCATGCTTGTCGTTGGCCCAATCAGTTCACTCTTCGATTTCGTGACCTTCTACGTTCTGTTGCACGTCTTTCATGCCGGCGAGGCCGAATTTCATACCGGTTGGTTCGTGGAATCTCTGGCTACACAAACCCTAGTACTTCTCGTGATACGGACTATGAGATCTCCATTTCGCAGCCGCCCAAGTATCAGCCTTCTTCTGTCGGTATCCTTTAGCCTCCTTGTTGGCTTGCTTGTGCCATATCTTGGTGTTGCGAAAGACTTCGGGTTTGTTCCGTTGCCGGGATATTACTTTGCATTTCTCGGTGGTACCCTTGTGGTCTATCTCTTCCTGACTAACACAGTGAAAAAGTTCCTGGCGTCAAAGAAGCATGCATAGTCGCCTTGGCAATACATGTGGCCGACAAGTGAGCTTTCGCTAAGTTAGATCAACCTCACGCTTAACCTCGATTTGGCACGACGTAGAAAAGCACCGCGAAGTAATGCATGACGCTTCCGGCCATCACAAAGACATGCCAGAGCGCATGGAAATATCGCAGCCGGTCGTAGGCGAAGAAGAGAATTCCGAGAGTATAGAAAATACCGCCCGCAGCTATCCAAAACATTCCATCCCAGGAGATTGCGTGAATGAGTGGCCGTATTGCAAAGATGACGAACCAGCCCATGAAAAGGTAGATGAGCGCGGATGCAACCGCGAAGCGACCGGTGGCGAAACTCTTGAATACCACCCCAGCCACAGCAAGTCCCCATACGATACCAAAGAGCCACCACCCCAAGGTCCCATGAAGAGAAACGAGGGTGAAGGGCGTGTAGGTACCTGCAATCAAAAGGTAGATCGCGGAGTGGTCGAGCACCTGAAGTACATGTCTTGCTCTCGAGCGTACAAGTGAGTGGTACAGGGTCGAGCACAGGTACACCAGAACGAGTGATGTGGCATAGACGGAGCAACTGACGATTTGCCAGACGGTCCCTCTTGTTGATGCGATGACAAGCCAGGCTGCGCCGGCAATCGCAAGAGCAGCTCCCACGCCGTGGGTGATCGCATTCGCGAGAATATCACTGAGCCTGGAATGCTCTTCCATATCTCGATGGTATTCCTCCTAAGCATCAAGCGAGATGGGATCAATGCGCATCCTGAGATGCTTTCACGCTCGAGGTCTGGCATACCCGACATGCTCCGCGTGGTGGACGAACTCCATCACCGCAGCATAATACGACTGCTCGAAAGTCCGACCGATCGGCGGATCAGGTTACTCGAGCTCACGGAGACCGAACGTACGCTTTTGCATCAGATTGACCGGACTGCTCGCAGATTGCGCGAACGGTTGAAGAGCGGAGTTGGGAACAAATCAGTAAAAGGAGGCCGTCTCCGAAAGAGACGCGAGGTAGCTGAGATAGGAAGGCAGTCTACCGGGAACGGTGCTGTAGAACACATGTAGCCTGTGACGTCTCGGTGCAATCAATCCGACCCTCGTGAGAATCCTCAGGTGATGCGAAATCGTGGCCATTGAGAGATGACGGCACATTTCCAGTTCGCTGACATAAAGCTCAGGATGTTGCGCAATCTCCGAGTAGATTTTTAACCGGTTCAGATCACCCAGCGCTTTGCCAATGGAGGTTGCTTCTTCTGGCGTCACTGGACATTCGGTGCTGTTAGCCCTTTTCTCTCGGTATGTGCTTCTGGGACTCGACCGCCGTGTCGTCATTGAACTCCCATAACCGGGCATGGAGAGTGTTCGGCGATCCGCCTTCCGGTTGTACCCATCACTAGTTTGTGTTGCGGCATACCTAGGATCAGCAGGTCTACATGCTTCTTGCCCGCACACCTGAGTATGCTAGCTACTTCATCACCGTCGACAAGTTCTGTGTCGATCCACAGCCCCTGAGCCTTGGCTCGGCGGCGCGCTTCGGCTTGTAGCGACGAATAAAGGTCTCTCTTGTCGATTCTCCATTGAGACATGGGATACACAAGGACAGAAAAGGAGTAGAAGGCCGGCTGAGGCTCGATCACACTGATGACCGTCAGCTCAGCCAATAGGCCCTTTGCCAAACTGATCGCTATCTGCAACGCACGGGCAGATTCCGGTGACTCGTCAAGGGCAACCATGATATTGCGAAACATACAGAAGCCTCGTAATCACGCGCTATATTATTCACCAAGTAGTGAATATGATGACGCATAGGAGGCGTATTGTGCAACTGGGTATCGGAAGACGTTGGTATTGTAGTTCTAAGTTGACTGGACAGGTCCACACGGAGCAGGGGCGCTCTAGGTTAAAGGATCTTCGGATACACGGCGATGTCGGGGCGGTCTGCTCAGAGAATTGAATCGTTACGTGGGATTGCACGAAGGCAATGCCGTAGCGAAGGAAACGGTCGTTGTGCGCTACTACGTCGTCCTGCGTGCTTGCGAATCTGCCGTGAAAGTATGGGCGTGTCGAGGAAGCAGTTTCTTCGACAGAGTAAGGAACCCGAGTCGATATGTTCCACGGTAGCGTCTCATGCTCTACGATATGATGTCCGGCACCTACAACTCCGCTTGGAAAGCGAATCCAGAAGGCGTGCCGCTCGTGTGTTAACTGCGACTATTGGAGGTCTACCGAGATGTCCGACTGAATTCAGCTTCTCCCCTTCCGAACTACGGAGAAGCAGGACCAGGCCGGGCTACTTTCTTTATTGGCCGATTCATGGATGTCCTCGGCTAGTTGCCACCTGAATTCATGATGATCGATTTGTCGGAGGATCAAATGAAAAACCTGTGTGGTCACAACTGGGGAAAACTAGAAGCGCGCAGATCGACACCATTATTTGTGGGGGCAGAAATTCTGCTTCATGTCTGCTCAGGTTTGCTAATCGTTCCTAAGCCGCGCTTGCTTGGTCCAACTTCCTGGCATGAACCTTATGCGCTATGTCTTTACAAAAGTTCCAATAGGTTCATGTCCCAACTCCTTGGCAACCTTTGCACGAAACGATCACCATCCAACAAACTCGGCGGCCTCACAAGAGGCACGAACGAGCCACCCCAAAGCCGTTTAGCAGGCAATTCAACGTGGGGTGAATTATTTTTGATTGAAACCCCGACTCTTTGCGACCGGGCCGCCATGTGAGACATCCATTCCTGAATAAGTTATGTATGTCTCAGATGTCACATAATCCGTTGGTCCACTCGCCGGGACACCTCAGATTGCGTAATAAATCGTGTGTAATCTTCGGTGCCAGCACCTTTGTGGCCGCCACAGTCGCCCGTACCTTTGCGTTGGAAGGATGTAATCTGCTCCTGGTAGACCAAGATGCAGAAGCCATCCGCGAGTTGAGCCATGAAATCAAGGAAGCTGCCGGCTTCGCTGTACCATGCGTTGTCAAAGAGGGAAATGGGCGTAATCTTGAGCGCGCCCTCTCTCTCAATCCATTCCGGAAACTCGATCTGCTGATTGACGACCGCACGGGAGCACATCGGGAATACTTGGCCCTGGACGCGCTGCTCCGTGGTGGAGAGAATCTCATTGACTGCATCTCTGACATCCGCCTCCTGCTGGCATCCTTCACTCCTGTGTTATCTGAGAAGGCATTGCCGAAGGAATTGTCGGGTGTCGATTCTAATCCGGTAAGTGCGGTTCTCGCTAAAGCGATCCAAGCCTTTCCCCGCCGATACCGTATGAACGCTATTTGCCTTAGAACCAAGGAAAAGGACTTGATTGGAGCTGACGTAGGCACCCGTCCCGCCTCCGACCAATCGGCGCCAAGCCGGAGTCTACTAGCGCAGTACGTTGCGTATGCCGCACTATTCCTGGCCTCGGAAGAGGCGGCTTTTGTGCAGGACCTCTGTATTCCTGTCGGTGAGGCGTAGTTGTCAGATCCCGATCGGGAAGGTGCTGGTTATCTAAGCTAGTGGGCGTCAAGTTCGATATGCGTCTGTGTTGGGGGCCGTTTCAGTAGGAGAATCAGAGGTAACAATCCAAGGATGATGACTGCCAGAAGGCGGAACTGATCCATGTACGAGAGAAGGGTTGCTTGTCTTTGCAGTGCCGCATACAAAAGTGCTAGACCTTTGTAGTGATTGTCGGCGGCATTGCCGGGCTGTGATCCCATCCCCCCCACAAATTGTTGGACCCAGGGTGAGGAAGCGACGATATGCTGCCCCAAAATCTGCTGATGCATCTGCGCCTTCCGCTGCAACAGTGTGCTACTCAGTGCGATGCCGATACTGCCCCCCTCATTGCGAACGAGTGCATAGATACCTGCAGCCTGAGAGCTCTGTTCCTTGGGTAGAAATCGGAACATCACTGTGCTGATCGGCACAGTCGTCAGACCGACGCCGAGCACCTGCAGAATGCGAGGCAGGATCATATCGATCTCAGCTACTTCGAGGTTCATGGACCCCATCCACCAGCATGAAACTGCGATCATCACGAGACCGACGAAGACCAGTTTGCGAGGATCAAGTCCCTTTGTCAGCACGTAACCGACGAAGGGTACCTCCATCATGGTGAAAAGGCCTGCAGGGGAGAGCGCCAGACCGGATGTCGTCGCGTCATATCCCAGCATCTGCTGCATAAAGAGCGGTAGAAGATAGGTCGTGGCGTAAAGCACGGAGTAGAGACACAGAACCATGATGCAGCAGGTGCGGAAGTTCCTCTCCTTGAGCAGATGGAGGTTGACTACAGGTTTGCTATACGTCCACTCCCAGATCACCGCCAGAGTCAGGGCAATTGCCGAAACCGTCGCAAATGTCACAATGAAGCGAGACCCGAACCAATCCAACTCCTGGCCTTTGTCGAGCACGATTTCGAGTGTCGCCAATCCAAGGCTGAGCAGGCTGAGGCCGGTCCAATCAATCCGGAGACTGCCCTTGTTGGCGGCCTGCAGCGCTTTGATATGCGGTGGGTCTTCGAGCACGATACGAGTCAGTACGAAGCATAGTACGCCGACCGGTATGTTGATATAGAAAATCCAACGCCAAGTATAGTTATCTGTGATCCAGCCGCCAAGGGTCGGTCCCAGTACAGGAGCAACAAGAATGGCAATGGTATAGAGCGCCATTGCCATGCCGCGTTTCGCTGGGGGGAATGAGTCCGCCAGGATGGCCTGCACTGAAGGCTGCAAGCCGCCACCCGCGAGACCTTGCAGTACTCGAAAGAGAATCAGCATAGCTAGAGAGGGAGCCAGCCCACAAAGAGCGGAAAATACGGTAAAGAAGAGCACCGAAAAAAGATAAAACCGCTTGCGTCCCATCACGCTTGAGATCCACCCACTAATAGGCAAAATGATGGCATTGGCGACAAGATAGCTTGTCAGAACCCACGATCCCTCGTCCTGCGAGGCCGAGAGGCTCCCCGCGATGTGGGGAAGCGCGACGTTCGCAATGCTCGTATCAAGCACTTCCATAAAAGTGCCTATCGTGACTACGATCGCCACAATCCACGGGTTGAAAACCTTCGCGGGAGAAAGGTGTTGCTCGTCAAAGGAGGGAATCCCTTCGGCGAGCGCTGCTTCTGCTCCGACCGCTTGTTCTTGGCTCATTCTCGTCCTGATTGAACTATACAGTTCAATTTATAAGACCCAACGGTATAGTCATCGGATACATTAAATTAGTACGGAGATTCAGAAGCTCCCCATGACGCAAACTCCCATCGACGGCAAACGTCAGGTTGTGACAGAGTTCCGCCGCTCTGAGATTCTTGGTGCGGCAACCAAGATCTTCGGCGCGAAGGGGTTTGAGGGAACTCGCGTGGACGATATCGCCGCGGAAGCTGGTCTCGCCAAGGCAACCGTCTATGCGTACTTCCGTTCCAAGGATGAGATTTACGAATCTGCGGTGGAACAGGCCTTGGAGGAACTGTCCGCGCTGACCGAGCGACATATCTCTGCGGCAACCGACTTTCCCAGTCGATTGCGTGCCTTCATTGCCGTGCGGTTGAGCTTCTGGCATGAGAAGCAGACACTATATCGGGTGATCTCAAGCGTGAACCGCGACAACACCAATCGTCGGCGAAGCTTGAAGTGGCAGAAACAGGCGGTGAATTACCTTGTTCATTTCTTTGCCAAAGCAGCGGAACGCGGGGATATCCCACATCAAGACTTCGATGCAGCGGCCTGGGGTCTGATGGACATGATTCGAGGAATCAACGAGCGAAGGATTCTGCATCTCGAACGGTCGCCGCAGGCAGATGTCGCGATTCTTACCGATTTCGCTCTGCGAGGATTGGGCTATCGCGTCTGACTCTCCTTTCCATCTATAAGCGGCGCTTGGGTTGCCTCGGCACCTATTTATAAGCCATGATATTCAATGAGCGGTGAATACTTGGCCATCGTTCGAGCATTGCTTGCATATCACGGAAAAGGGTTACGGCGCCTGGCGGCTCGAAGCAGAGAGCCCGGGAGTTGTAACTTCACGTTGCTTGACGCGAGCCAGCAACCATCCCGGAGGCCACGATGAGCGAGAAATAGGTAAATGCCCAAGGTAGTAGGCCGGAGACGGGGCTCGCGCGAGGAGTAGAAAGAGAGGATACGGATGCTGCTGGGTTACGAGATTGTAATGACGGTAGTTTTCCTCGGAGTTCTAGGTTGGATCCTGCGGTCGCGCGACCCCTTCGACCTTGGGGCGCTGATCGGTGGCTTCATGCATTCTTTAGTGAAAGGAGTGCATTGCAACAGCTCATTCTCATCCTGGTGCTGCTCTTTACTGTCTCGCTATCCGGTGTCCTTTCGCTCGTTTCCTGGATTCCCATGCCTCTTCTTCAAATTGGTTTGGGGATGGGGCTAGCTGCCTTCCATGTCCACAGTGCGCTTGACCCGTCACTGTTTCTCCTGCTTTTTGTTGCTCCTCTGTTGTATGCGGACGCGTATCGCTTTCCACGTGTTGAATTCATCAGCCTTGGTAAACCGATACTCAAAATGGCGGTTGGGCTAGTGCTATTTACTGTCGTGGGCGCCGGCTATTTCATTCACTGGCTTATCCCCGCCATGCCGTTGGCTGCAAGCTTTGCACTCGCATCTGTGCTTTCTCCCACGGATGCGGTAGCACTCGCAGGCTCTGTCCGGGGACTCCAGATCCCTTCGCGTATTCTCCATCTACTCGAAGGGGAGGCGCTTCTGAATGACGCATCAGGCTTGGTCTGCTTCAATTTTGCAGTCGCTGCCGTTCTGACCGGAGCCTTTTCCCCAGGACACGCTTTGCTAGCGTTCGTTCGGTTGTCGCTCGGTGGTGTCACAACGGGAGCAGTAATTGCTTTTTTCGTGATGATGGTGGAACGCTGGATCAGGAGGAGACTCGGCCCATATCCGTCCTCGCAGATCCTCCTCTCTCTTCTACTTCCCTTTGCCGCGTACCTCTCTGCCGAACATCTTGGCTTTTCCGGGATACTCTCGAGCGTTGCAGCTGGATTCATCGGCAAGATGGTGCTTCAGGAAATGCCCGAAGCTGACACTAGGCTCAAGTCGGAAGCGATCACCGACATGATTCAATTCACCTTCAATGGCCTCATCTTCATTCTTCTCGGGATGCAGCTACCCTCCATCGCCAAGAGTATCCCTAACGTGCTTGCGGAACATCACTTTCGCTCACCATGGCTACTAGGCCTATTTGTCGTTGGCATCACAGCGGTTCTTGGTTTTCTTCGATTTCTTTGGTCATGGTCTTCCTTGAAATGGACCTTGTTCCGGCGGGAACATCGGGGAGATGCGCCGCGACATACTCCCAAGAGGCTGCTTGCAGGCATAGCGCTTGCAGGAGTGCGCGGTGCCGTGACTCTGGCCGCTGTTCTCTCCCTCCCCATGACATTGAACGACGGAACGCCATTTCCGGGACGGCAATTGGCGATTCTCTTATGTGCGGGAGTTATTCTTCTGTCCCTCATATCAGCATCGACATTTCTTCCCCTCACAATGAGGGGCGTTGAAGATACCTCTAAGTCGTCCTCGGAAGCGCAGACTAGAAATGCGCAAAAGGCTTCTGCGCGAGCTGCCATTCGTAGACTGGAGGAGATTGAGGCGGAGGCGAATCCGAAAGTTGGCGGGCCAGACAGCTTGGTAGCGTCCTGCATCCGATTGAAGGATTATTACCAACGTCAGCTCGAAGGGCTAGATGGAGTCGCGGAGAGTGGATCAGACGTAAATGAACAACAGCGCCAGGAGAGATGGCTTCGCGCCGAAGCGGTTCGTGCGCAACGGACGGAGCTCAAGAACCTCGTTCACCGGCGTACTCTTGATCATAAGCTCGCATTACCCCTCCTGCATAAGCTCGACAACCTGGAGGCGGCTTTACAAGGCTCTTGAGACGAACGCGTATGCAATTTCTCCGATGCTTTCAGAGCTGGTCTGAGGTCAATCGCGAGTTACCTTCGAGCTTTTCCGGATCGCAAGCATTAACCATAGACCTCCAATGACCGCTCCCAGAAACCCCAGTAAGCCGAATAGTGGCAAACCAAAGAGGACAGGGCCTCCCGGCACGGTCATTACGATCGCTGATCCAATGAGCAGTGCGGCGACGACCATGCCTATCACCAGCCGGTTCGCGGCGGTGTCGAGTTGATTGCCGACTCTCTTGAGCTCGGCCACCTCGATATGGACCTCGACGCGGCCACGCTCCACTGCGCGTACCAGTCGGGAGATGGCCTTCGGCAGGCCATTAAGAAGAGACATCGTCTCCTCGGCCGCTCGCCAACCACGTTTCATCAAAACATCCGGCGAGAAGCGTGACCTGTAGACCTCCTCCAGCATCGGCTGGGCCTCGGGAGCCATGCTGAAGTCCGGGTCCAACTGACGCCCTAAACCTTCCAGGGTGATGAATGCTTTCATGAGCAAGGCCAGATCGGCCGGGAGGGCGAGACCATGGCCGCGGAGGATTCCAACTAGGTCGGACAGCATGGAGCCAAAATTCAACTGTTTGAGCGGCACTCCCCGATACTGCTCGATAAAGGCTTCGACTTCGCTCGTGAGATGTTGCTCGTCGATATTGGTGTTGTTGTCTGCCCAGTCCAGCATGATGTCCGAGACCCGGCGTGCGTCATGCCGAACAAGCCCCAATAATAGCCGAACCAGTTGGTCCCGGCGCTCCTCGCTCAGTCGACCGACCATCCCAAAATCAACAAACGCGATGCGATTGCCGGCAAGATAGAAGAGATTTCCCTGATGAGGATCGGCATGGAACAGGCCATCCAGAAGCATCATCTTCAACACGGCACGCACACCGCGCCGTGCCAGAACCTTCCGATCCAGTCCTTGCCTTTCTACCTCGTCGAGGTTTCGACCGGGAATTCCGTCAATGAACTCCTGCGTGCATACTCGTTCCCCGGTCCACTGCCAATAGACACGGGGGATTACGATTACCGGATCCGGCTCAACAAGCGCGCCGTCCTCCACCAGGTAGAGGAACTCCGAATCCGGATCCGTGTAACCTGAAAAATTCTCCGCAATGCGCTCGGCATTCCGGGACTCCACGGAAAAATCCAATTCATTGTGTAAAGACGTTGCGAACTGACGGACCACTTCGGAAGGGTGGAACGCCTTGAGTTGCTCGCTCTCCTTTTCAGCCAGCTGCGCAAGGCTCTGTAGCAACCGAAGATCAGCCTCTACGACGGTCCGTATCCCAGGGCGCCGCACCTTCACGACCACCTCGCTGCCATCGTCGAGCCTTGCGCGATATACCTGAGCGATCGAAGCGGCAGCAAGCGGGACTTCATGAAAATCCGCGAAAATCTTCTCCGGCGCCTCGCCAAGATCCTCTGTGAGCTGCAGCTGGACCTCTGAATAGGGAACGATGGGAGCATGGTCCTGTAACTTACTAAACTCTGCAATCCACTCTGGCGAAAATAAATCGACGCGGGTCGCCATCACTTGGCCGAGCTTAATGAAAGTCGGTCCCAGTTCCTCTAGAACCCGCCTTACTCGCGCCGGCGGCTCAAGTTGAGCGACTTCATCTGCTTCTTTCCAGTGCAGTATTTTCCCGGCTCGCTCTAGAGAATCAGCTAGTCCCATGCGCCGGACCACATCTCCGAAGCCGTAACGAATCAGTACGGAGACAATATCTTGTAACCGTCCAAAGTCTCGTACACCAAGCATCATGTCACCCTCGGACGCATTCTGGTTTCACCCGTCTCGGCTAGATAGATGTTTGCAAGCTTTAACGGAGGGCCGCTTCCTGACGCCCGGCACTTCAAGTGTCGGTCCAATCATAATGGACCAGAATGATTGAAATGTTTGCAAATCCTCGCATCCTTTTGTGCGGACAACAAGCAGAAATCGCCGCAACAGGTACACCAATAGTGGTGCTGATGCGGCGATTCGATTTGCACTTATATAATTGCGACTGCTGAAGCAGGGAACGGACTGCTAGAGAAGCGCATCCTTTGCAATCTCCCAAGCCTGTTTGAGTTTTGCGGAACGAACATCATAGCTGGTGCGCAACTGTGCAACTTGCTCCTTGACCCACTCCTTCCTCTCCGTTGTTGCTTCCTTGGTCTGTCGCTCGAGCAGTTTGACCCTCGCCTCAGTTTCGCGTTGCAATGTCTCAGCCCTATGCTTCGCTCGCGCGACAGCATCCGTAAGCTCGGCCTTGGCGGTATCGATACGGGCCTTCAGCTTCGCTTTAGTGTCCTTGCTCGACTTTTCATATTCCTGCTTCAGATGGTCAAGCTCTCTTCGTCGAGAGGCTATCTCCTTCTCGATCTGCTCATCTTCAAACTCGCTGCGATAAGTACGAAGAACGACGCCACCGAGAGGTTCTACGCGCGTATCGAGCGGTATAATCCACTCCTCGCTGATCTCGGCAATGACCGCAGCTTTACCGGGAGCCAACTCCTCAGAGACGCTCCTAAGGAACTCTGTGGACACCCCAGCATGGAAAATATCGCGCAGGCTTCCGATGACTGCTCCTCCGGTAAGGCCAACTGCACTTCCGATCGGCCCGCCAAGCAAGCCTACTAAGGCACCGGTCAAAGCACCTACTGCCGTTCCTATCGGGCCACTGTCCGCCGCCTGTTTGACGGACAGCACACCATTCTCATCCTTGAGAACAACGGCTTCGCTGTAAAGAACTAAGCTGCCTTCCGCGTTCAACTCTTTCAGAGCACGCGTTCCCTCGTAGGCCTTGACTTCATTCGGAAAAACAATAACAACCAATTTGCTCATTGGTACATCCTCCTGTGCTACAAAGACAGCGATAAGCTTGGCATGCATCTATGCATGGTTTGTTCGTACGTCCCCTCCAGCGGAGCCAAAGGATCCAAAAAGGTAAATATGCTGGAACGGCATCAGGCCGACCTGACCTTACCATGCTTATCTGGGAAACATGGCTTCCTCTTTCTGCATCTGCTTGGTGAACCGGAAACTCTGCTTCGAAATCAGCAATGAGTTCTCATCTATGGGTGTCAAAAAGTCGAAACGACCGTCAGTGCATAAGATCTGAGAGAAGGCCCATATCTCGGTGAAGCACAACATGCACGCCACAACGCCTCCGAGCGTCGTGAGCGCAGGGGAAAAGTGGAAGTTGTTGACCATATATTCGCCAGGCCAGATGATGATGCCGTAGCCGGTCCCAATGCACATGACGGGCGCTAACAGCGGGATGATGAACCAGTGCCACCAGCGCTTAATGTTCTTCTCTACTATGACCACCATGGCGGCAACAGCCACCATCGAGACGCCATTCAGGGCAAACATCCAAACGGGGTAGCGCTTGAACATGAGCATCTCGTTTCCGTAATAGACATATAGCCCAGGTGTGTTGCAGAGGGGAATTTCAAGAACGGCATCGACCAACCCCATGATCAAGTAAAGCGTCCACAGCTTCTTCTTTGTGGCTCCATTCGACAACATGTGATAGGCAACAACGCCAAAGGTCCCGTACATGACGATATACAGGAGGACGAGCCATAGAGGCATTGGTCTTCCCAAGAACTCAAATGCCTGCCAATCCTGGTATCGGATGTAGTAGAGATTGACCATCAGTGAGTTATATGGCTCAGTGAATGAACATCCGATTGCACCGAGAACCATGAATAGGAAAACCGGACTGCCTCGTTTCAACCAATAAAAGAGACCGTATACCAGAACGAGCGCAACCAGTGCCCCGAGAATCGCCATCGCAATATCGCGATTGTGAATATTGGGCTGGAACCAAACAGAACTGTAATCTGCGGGTGGTAACAGCGTTCTTTGATCCTGGTTCCAGGGTATGGAATACCCATTTCTATAAGGGACACTCGTTGCGAGCGCCCATACAAACCAAAGAAGTGTCGTAAAGGTCACACATGCTGGCCAAACTTTCTTCCATACATTCACGCGACGACATCCTCCTGAATTGCAGTTCTGCCTGCGACTTGGGCAAAGAACCTCTTCGCTACATCTTGACTGCACCCAGTCTCTGAGTAGTAGCATCTGACAGGTGTCAGATTATGCTAAAGGTGTACGCCGATGGTCTGACACTTGTCAAGTAGGTACACTCACTATATGAATCGATGGCAAACCAAGACAGGGCTCGGCCTGGCCCGGGCTGTTATGAAGCTTGCAGCCGACAAGGCAATTAACGAGGTTACTGTCGCCGAGCTTTGCCGCGACGCAGGTACAACGAGGGATACCTTCTACCGGTATGCGGCTAGTCCGATTGAGGTGCTTGCGGCGGCGCTCAACGAGGATCTGGCGGAGTTTTCACGATCCGTAGAGGCGTTCAAAGGGGATGCCCGATCGTACGAAAGCCTCTTGATGTCTTCCGCCCGTGAGTTGCTGGAACACGTCAAGCGCAATCAGGCGATCTACCGGCATGCCCTCCGACCACATCTTGATTCCGCCCTTCGAGACGTGCTTATCTCACGTATCGAGACCGTGATCATCGAGTATCTTGCCCTTCATCCTGATGTGCCGCCAGATGTTCGGGGTATCAGACCCAACAAAAAGGAACTTCTAATCCTTGCCGCATGGCAGGCGTCGGGAAGTGTAGGTGTCATAGAACGTTGGGTGAAAGACCGCCGCTCACTGGATATCGAGAGGATGCTGGATCTCATCTTTACCGCCTCGGCGCCGTGGTGGTTTGGGAGGACAGGTACAACTCAAACGCCGAGACCACATGGAAGGAAGTCATGACCGAAGTTGCCAATAAGAAGATCGCCATGACTGGGACAGGTTCAGCAGAGCCAATCCCTGGCGATTTGTATGTCCACTGTTTGCTTGGTCACTGTCTCAGATCCAGAGGGGTGACCTGCAATCAATCTATATTTCTGGAACTGGAGGAATGTCGATGATATATGAAAAAACTGACGGATGGTTTGGCCGTCCTCGGTGGGCTGTTTCCGCTTGCGGGACGTGCATCGGGCTCGCAATTACCATGCTGTGGCCGAAACCCGTTCTAGCACATCCGGCTGTGACATTCGTCCGGTCGATCTGCAGCCATAGGTATGTCAGGGCAGATGTCGCCACAGAGTGGCTGTCGCAATGTCATGCTCTGCTTCAGTTTCCCCCGCGAACGGTGATTTGCTGTTGAAGAGATAACCCATCTGATGTGCCCTGTCGGCGGGCACATCAGATGCTGGTTCACTTCAGAGATCAGGACTCTGTACCCGGATGTAATGTGTCAGGGCGAGCAGAGGGAAGTACTGTTTGTACAGGTGATAGCCTAGATAAAATACTCGGGGGAACCCGGTCCCTGTGTAATAGCTCTCGCCATTGCGGCCGGGAACGATCTCATCCCAACTTCCGTCTTGATGTTGATGATCGAGTAGCCAGTTGATTCCTGCCTCTGCTGCAGAGGATTGGCCTTCACCGGCAGCAACCAGACCCAAGATGGCCCATGCCGTTTGTGATGCGGTGCTGAAGCCCACGCCTCGCAACTTCGGATCATCATAGGTCGTACAAGTCTCCCCCCATCCTCCATCCCCGTTCTGCATGCTGCGAATCCATGCAGCGCCCTTACTCATACACGACGATTGATTGTCCATCCCGATGGCTGCTAGACCACGGAGTGCCAGAGACGTTCCATAGAGATAGTTGACTCCCCAGCGTCCGAACCAACTTCCATCTTCTTCCTGCTCCCGAAGGATGAACTGCACGGCCTTCTCCACGCGCTGGTCCTCGCGCGTGTAACCGTAATGCGCCAACATCTCTAGCGTGCGCGCAGTCACGTCAACCGTTGGAGGATCAAGCATGGCGTTGTGATCGGCAAAGGGAATGTACTGGAATATTGCTTTCGTATTATCGCGATCAAACGCGGCCCAGCCGCCGTTCCTGCACTGCATGGCCCACACCCACTTCAAAGCACGATCACGAGTTTGCTGCCATCCACTGCGGATGGAGATATTGTTCAGCGCCAGAAGCACCTGACTGGTATCGTCCACGTCCGGATAGAATTCGTTCCGGAACTCGAAGTACCAGCCGGACGGCTCGATATTCTTCACCTTTTGCGCCCAGTCTCCCTTGCGACGTACCTCTTTGCTCAGCAGCCAAGTCGCTGCTCTTTCAAGGCGAGGATCATTGCCCGAAACTCCAGATTCATGCAAGGCTTGTATGACCTGAGCGGTATCCCACACTGGCGATTCGCACGGTTGCATACGAAAGGTTGGAACCGGATAGTCCGGCGTCCCGTTTGGGCAGTCAATACCCAACTTCTCGAAGTCTGACATGGCTTGACGGAACTGAGGGCTGTCGAGGGAATACCCTAGACACCGAAGCGCCACAATCGAATTAAGGATGGCTGGATAGATGGCGCCGAGCCCATCCGAGTCCTCAAAATGGTCAAGGAGCCACTGTTCGGCGCGTCGTAAGGCCAGCTTCCTAAGTGGACGGAGATGAACTCGTTCTGCCCAGTGCATCACTCGGTCGCATATAAGAAAAAAGTTGCGCCAGCTCAGTAGCCTCTTTTTGTCCCAAGGGAGATGCAGGTTGGCCTTTTCGCGCCCCCCGACGAATAGCTCGTCGATCTCCTGTCCGGACTCCAGTTTCCGGTAAGGCTTGTTGGCATAGAGGACTGAGAGCGGAACAAGAATCCCGCGCGACCAGGACGAAATTTCGTAGATATTGAAATAAAACCACTTGGGAAACAGGACAATCTCAGGAGGGATGGCCGGCACGGCATCGTAGTCGTACTGTCCCATGGTACATAGGTAGATTTTTGTAAAGGTATTGCATTCCACCACACCCCCAAGGGCAAGCACATTCTCCCGTGCTTTAATCAGGACCGGATGGTCTTTCGTCCAGCCCATGAGCTTCAATGCAAGGTAGGCTTTCACGCCATAGTTCACATTGGATGGCCCACCAGGTTCGAGGCTCCAGCCTCCATCGTCATTCTGATGACGTACGATTTCGTTCACGGCGCGCTCCAAGCGCCCGATATCGCCCGTGCCGAGTAGTTTGTGCATGAAGATATAGTCCGCCTCAAGCATCACATCCGCTTCGAGTTCTCCACACCAGTAACCGTCAGCATGCTGCTGATCGAGCAGCCATTCCTTTGCTCGTTCTCTGCTGTCAGTGATTTGTTCCAGCCATGAAAGTGAGGGTTCAGGGGCTTCGTCGAGTGTCAATCTCACGTACTACAAACCTCCAATCAAATGATCCGGACTGAGCTCGCCCCAACAACATACCGGCGGTGTGTTTATCTGGTGAACAGCTCGTTCTTGCGGGACTTCTTTCTTTTTGCAATTCACCACTTATTGAATAGTATATTCGCTCGCAATCTCCCTTGCAGTGAATAGAGCGCACCGTCTCCGTTCCGACTAGTCGATCTCTCGAAATTCACGGGATGGTGAATAAACGCTTGACTGAAGGATGCCCGTTGGGCCATGGTGAGTATGGACGACGACGGTCGTCTCCTCGTGAGAGGTGAAAATGCAACGGCCGTTCCGATGCAAATGAAAGCTTTCGGATGAAAATGTCTATGGGCACTCGTTCCGCGATCGCATGCCGCTACCCAAACAAAAAGCTGAGACGAAAGACGCAGCTCATTCAGGAGCGCTCGATACTCACGCGGGAAGCTCTAATGAGCGCCGGCCGTGAGATTTTCGTCCGGGATGGTTTCGATCAAGCTCGACTGGAAGAGATCGCCAAAGCGACTGGCCTTACTCGCGGTGCGTTCTACTCTCATTTCGACGATAAGGAGGACATCTTCCTAACAATTGTTGAAGATGAGCTCGACCGTTGCCAACTGCAGCGCGAAGCCCCAAGCTCGCCAGGCATTGAGAAGGCTAAACCGCAAGGATCAAGATGGACCACGCCTCAAACACTAGAAGAAAAGAGGCAGTGGCTTCTCTTTCTTGAATTGAATCTATATGCCCGGCGGGTGCATCGGAAATCAGCAAGGTTAGTCAAGCTTCTGGATAGGCTACGTACACACGGTCCAGTAAGCAGCCTCTGTGAGGTGTTTGCAAGTCTGGGTAAATGCACTAGCGATAAAAGTCTTTCGGTCCGCTCCCATCCAAGTTAGGTTCCTCCGTGGCTCAGATCATCTTCGGCTTAGACCTCGCTTCGGACGGTGATGATCGGGCAGACCGCATTGGCCAGTAATTGATAGGCATAGCTCGCGTGGAGATGACGTTGTAGCGGCGGCGTAGCCTCCACTCCAAAGACCATCAATATCGACGGATCCTGCGACTTTTCCAGCACATCCGCAGGTGAGATAAACTTTGAGCGCTGGAATGCCGGATCACACCATTCTTCTTTGACTTCAGGCAACAGCGATCTCATTGTTGCGCAGTATGTATCTAGTCGTTGCTCGACTTCTGTTTCGTCTTCTTTGACGACCTGATAGACTTCGATCTCTCTCGCCAACAACTGGCTGAGCTGAAACGCGAACGGTGCTGCTTTAGCAGAGTGTGGGGTCAAGTTGGAAATGTATACGATACTCCTGAACGTCCCATCCAAATCGACACCACCAAGGACATGAGGGCCGACAGTTAGGGTAGGGCAAGACGACCGAAGCATTAGGGCCTCGGTGTTGGAACCGATCAGGAGATGACTTAAACCTCGATGCACCCCTTGGGTCCCGAGAACAAGCAGGTCAGCGTGGAAGTCTTCAGTTGATTTCAGTATCGCCTGCGGAACCGGTCCTTCAATCAGAGCAGACTCTGCCGCAATTCCTGCACGGCCAACTCCGGCAACAAAGGCCGCCAGTCTCGATTCAGCATCTTTTCGCGTTCTACTGGGGATGTGATGCACGGCTTCAACAGTGCTTGCCTCAGGACCAAGTTCGAAAGCGTGGACAATCACGATTTTCGCATCAAGCTTACGCGCCAGAAGGGCCGCATAGTCCAGGGCCAAGCGAGAGCTTTGCAGAAAATCAGTGGCAAGCATGATTGTTCGTATGTTGGTCTTCACTTCTCGTAAACCTTTCTCGTTTGTGGCCTGGTAGACATCGGTTAAGAGTGACCGGCGGTTGGAAGCCGTACACACGTACAACTTCTACTTTGCTTTTCGATGGCGAGGTCCAGGAGTCTGTGTCCCTTTAGTCCTCAAGGTAGCCCGTTTTCCGGCACTCCCATCTTGGGTAGCCACGGAAGGACTGGCCAGAAAATTGACGATCAGAAATTCGGTCATATCCTTCTTCAGCCTGTCCCCGTCCACGGAGCTCGGATCAAAATACTTAAGGACATGACTGTAGGAGGCGGTCATGGTAACTGCATGGATGAGCATGAAATATAGCGTCTCCAGTCGCTGACGGCGGATAACTCTGCTGCGCAATCCTTCAACAAGCAGCGGATAAAGGGCATCGTGATATGGGCGCAGCAGCTTTCCTACCAGAAGGTCGAGTTTCTCGCCGCTTTCCAAGCTGATGCGGGAGAGAAACATGCCGCACTCCGGGTCGCCCAGAGTCACGGTAACCATTTGACGAAAGGCAATTTCAAGACGTGTTCTGATGGGAATGTCAGTTCGAGTCCGCAGATCCCTCAGCTCCTCGATGAACGGAGCTAGATAGTCTGCCTGTTGGTTGATTACAGCTTCCCAGAGAGCCTCCTTCGATCCAAACCGATGAACGGCGAGGGCGTGATCGACGCCGGCTGTATCGGCAATCTGTCGCAAAGTAGCAGCTTTGAAACCATCCCGTGCAAAGGCGGATTGCGCCGCTCGAAGCAACAGAAGTGCTCCATCCGGCGTGTCTTTGGCCGGTCTTCCCGGTTGACGGCGAACAGGCTGCCGACGAGAATTCTTCATAAAACTAGCCCTTTCTGGCATAATATTCACCATGCGGTGAATATGGCAAGCCTAACCCAATCCGCGGACCTTCTGCTGGCGATCGGACGACATGACGTCGATATCCTGTGCATCTTCTTTATGTTAGCGATTTCGTCAGCGAAAGCGGAATAGTGATGATGGAAGCACGAAACTTCTCAGAGATCGAGACTGACAGCCGATATCGCACACTATTGGACGTGTCGACGACGCTTGCCTTGCAGCCGGATGTACATGCTGTTCTTCGTAGCGTATCAGCACTTCTGAGCAGGCTGGTACCATTTGAATCGATTGCTCTCCTGCTGATGAAAGGGACCGATCGCGCGCAGGTCTACGCGCTCGAAGATCAGCAGAGGCTACGTCTGAAGATTGGTACGGAAGTGCCAATCAAAGATACCGCAGCTGCCCAGGTGCTTGAGAAACAAGAACCTCTGCTCGTAAATACCCGGCAAGAGTTCCGTAAGATCCCGCAGCTTGCAGCGACTACATGTTTCGACGGGGTAGAAAAATCCTATATTTTTCCTGTTTCGAGCGCGCGAAAGAAGCTTGGCGTTCTGGTCTTTGGGGTCACAGACCAAAAAGACTGTTGCGATGCAGATATTGAACTGATGGGCTGGATAGCTGCCCATTTAGCGGTTGCCCTCGAGAATGCACTCTCTCTTGAGGCCGCAGAGGCCTACCGGCAGAGTCTCGAACGGGAGCGGGATCGGCTACGGCTGCTTCTCGAGATCAATAACCACATCATCACGCATCTCGACGTCAGCGAATTGCTTCGGGCTGCATCGGCTTCAATTCGCGATTTTTTCAAGAATGCCTTCGCAGGATTCTGGCTCTTCGAAGAGTCGTCGAATCGGCTTGAGCATATTATCTTCGACTTTCCTGGCAGCCGTGGCTTTATCGAGAAACTTCCTCCTGCAGAACTTACGGAGGCAGACCTGGCAAATATCCGGACGAGAGTACCCGCTGTCTATGGCCGCAAAGATATAAAGAGCTGGCCCGAGTTCATCGCGCAACCTCTCCGTACAGAGGCGATTGTGAGTTTGGCAAGCGTGCCTCTGATGGGATCGCTTCATCCCTTAGGAGTGATTTTTCTCGGCAGCAGGCAGGAGAATGCATTCAGCCAGCCAGACCTGGATCTGCTGGGGCAGGTAGGAACACAGATTTCACTTGCCTTGGATAATGCCCTCGCTTACGGGCGTCTGAACCTTTCTCGCAATCGCCTTGAAGATGAGCGCCTATATTTGCAGTCAGAGATTCAGGCCGAATATAACTTTGAAGACATCATTGGCGGTAGCGCTGCGTTGCGCAAAGTTCTGCAACAACTCTCTATCGTTGCCCCCACGGATTCCACTGTTCTTCTCATCGGCGAAACTGGTACGGGCAAGGAATTGATTGCGCGCGCCATCCACAATTTGAGCACACGTCAGAAAAGAACCTTTGTCAGACTTAATTGCGCCGCGATTCCTTCGGGCCTGATGGAAAGCGAGCTATTTGGTCATGAAAGAGGCGCATTTACAGGCGCGCTTGCCCAGAAGCGTGGACGTGTCGAATTGGCCCACGAAGGGACCTTATTCCTGGATGAAGTCGGCGACATCAATCTTGAACTTCAACCCAAACTGCTCCGCGTTCTCCAGGAGCGAGAGTTTGAAAGACTCGGCAGCAATCAGACCATCAAAGTCAATGTGCGGCTGATCGCCGCTACCCACCGCGACCTCACCACAATGGTACGCAAGGGAGAGTTTCGAGAAGACCTCTACTATCGCTTAAATGTGTTTCCAATTTATGTGCCGCCGCTTCGTGATCGAAGAGAAGATATACCTCTCCTGGTGCACTACTTTGTATCTCTGCAGGCGCGCAAGATGCGAAAATCCATTCGCATCATCCCTCGCGAAACAATGGAAGCAATGACGAACTGGTCGTGGCCTGGCAATGTACGAGAGCTGCAGAATTTTGTGGAACGGTCCGTCATCCTAAGTCGTGACGAAACTCTCGCCGCTCCCATCGCGGAACTTCGTGCGCTTACCACGGCTGTACCCTCGCGTCCGGACAGCACACTGCACGCAGTCGAGCGGGAGACCATCCTGCAGGCGCTGCGATCATCACATGGCCGCATCTCCGGTGCCGAGGGAGCTGCCATGAAGTTAGGGCTCAAGCGCACCACATTGCAGCGCAAGATGGAACGTCTTGCAATCGCCAAGGCAGAGTACATCTAGAGTCATTGCCCAATGTGCCGCCGCAATAGCGGCACATTGCCGCTATTGCGGCGGGCATTCTTCCAGAACTAAACACAGATTCCTTTCATCGATCCTTTGATTTCATACACCTGCGCGTCCGCGGCGCAATGGTAGAGCACATGCATAGAACTACGATGTGCTGAGAATCACATTGCCAACCCGAAACGATCAGCCAGTCTATGTCCTCGAAGGCAGGCTGGCTGGCGAGTGGGTCGCGGCGTTGCGGGCAGCGACAGACAGAATTCCTCCTGGTACTGCCTGCATTTTCGATATCGAAAATGTTTTCTATGTAGACCCTCTCGGAGAGAAGGTATTGCTCTGGCTCAACGAGCTTGGCGCATCCTTCATCACTCAAACCGCATATGGCAAAGATTTGTGCAGGCGGCTGCATCTACGCCGTACCTCGGCAGCATCCAGGCCGCGCGCACCGAACGCCGAAGAAGCCGCTTGTGAGCAGCCCCATGCTTCTCCGTTTCTGATACCTCCAACCAAGCGTTCTTCTTCATGAATGAAGCGACGACTTCGTCCAACGATGATTTGCAACAAAAGGAAGGTTCTAAATGAATTCGACCGATAACTGGCTTGCTTCGCGGCGCCCGGCCATAGACGCTCCAATAACAAGACGACCTGTTCAAATTGGAGTGATATCTGTACTGTCCGTTGGATTGCTTGCTGGCTGCGGCAAAAAGCAAGAGACTGCGGCCCCTCCTCCCTCCGCCGTTAAGGTAGTCAAGGCATCGCAACACGACGTTCCCGTCTACGGAAACTGGATCGCGACGCTCGATGGATATGTGAATGCACAGATCCAGCCGCAGGTAACCGGGTATCTGTTGCAGCAGCTGTACCATGAGGGTTCGTACGTTCAAAAGGGACAGATCCTGTTCCAGATTGATCCCCAGACCTTTCAAGCCACCCTCGATCAGGCAAAGGCGCAGAAAGCTCAGGCTGAGGCTCGTCTCGGATTGGCAGAGACCAACATCAAGCGCGATACCCCGCTGGTGCAGGCCCACGCTATTGCACAAAGCCAACTGGACTCGGAACTCGCTGATGAAAGCGCGGGGAAAGCTGCGGTACAAGCCGCGGAAGCCGCGGTCGAGCAGGCACAGATCGGGCTGAACTTCACACACGTTCGTGCGTTGACTGATGGAATTGCCGGCACCGCCACCACTCAGGTCGGCAATCTCGTTGCCCCCGGAACAGTGCTGACCTCGGTGTCAAAGGTGGATCCCATCAAGGTCTACTTTTCCATTAGCGAACAGGAGTACATGCGGTTCAGTCGAAAGGCCCGCGAAACTTCGGGAGGTCTTCCCGGCGACATCCGTGATCTGAAGCTTCAGCTGGAACTTTCAGACGGAACGAAGTATCCACACGAGGGGAAGGTCATTATTGTTGATCGCCAGGTTGATCCTCAGACCGGAACGATCCGCCTGGTTGCGGCCTTCCCCAATCCTGGAAACATACTGCGGCCGGGTCAGTTCGGCCGTGTGCATGCAGCCACTGCAATTGTTCGGTCAGCCATTCTTGTTCCTCAGCGCAGCGTCTCGGAGTTGCAGGGAACCTATCAGGTCGACGTGGTCGATGCGAGCAATAAAGTCTCCGTGCGCAAGGTAACAATCGGCGAACGGGTTGGGTCGATGTGGATCATCGAATCCGGCCTGAAAGAAGGCGAAGCGGTCATCTCCGAAGGCAACAGCAAAGTGCAGGACGGTATGACCGTGAGCCCGACTCTGGAGAAAGCGGCTGCGGAGGAAAACTAATGATCTCGAAATTCTTCATCAAGCATCCCATCATCGCGATCGTTATCTCCATCCTGACGGTCATCGTCGGAACCGTCGCCATGTTCAATCTTCCGGTGGCGCAATATCCGGAGATCGTGCCACCCGAGATTCTCGTTCAGGCCATCTACACCGGCGCAGACGCGAAGACAATGGAACAGTCGGTTGCCACACCAATCGAGAGCCAGATGAGTGGTGTCGATGACATGACCTACATGTACTCCACGAATGCCAACAACGGCTGGACATGGCTCTTTGTGGACTTCGACGTCAAGACGAATCCCAACATTGATCAGATTCTGACTCAGTTGCGCGTCTCCCAGGCGACACCTCAGCTACCCGCCGAAGTCAATACGAATGGTGTGCTCGTACAGAAATCGCAATCCTCACCACTCATGGTGGTCTCGCTCACGTCGGACAATCCGTCCTACGACCAGAACTTTCTACTGAATTACGCCAATATCAATCTCAAAGACGAGATCGCCCGTGTTCCTGGTGTAGGGCGCGTGCAGATGCTTGGCGGCGACTATGCCATGCGTATTTGGGTAAAGCCCGATAAGCTGGCCAAGCTGGGAGTAACAGTTCCCGAGGTCGTGCGGGCAGTTCAAACCCAGAACACCGTAAATCCCGCAGGACAGATCGGCGGGGAACCTGTGCCGCACGGACAGGAGTTCACCTATACCGTTCGTTCTCAGGGACGTCTTCTCCAAGCAGAAGACTTCGACAACATCATCATCCGCGCGAATCCAGATGGAACGATTCTCCACCTGAAGGATGTAGCACGTATTCAGTTGGGAGCTCAGATCTATAACCTCACCAGCCGTTTCAATGGTGCCCCTGCCGGAACCATGGCGATCTATCAACTCCCTGGCTCGAATGCTGTTGAAGCCGCGGCTGCCGTACGGGCAAAGCTCGCGGAACTATCCAAACGCTTCCCGAAAGATCTACACTCCACGGTCGTGCTGGACACCACGGAAGCAGTCACCGTCGGCATGCATGAGATCGTCGTTACCCTGTTTGAATCGCTCGTACTGGTTGTGATTGTGGTCTATATCTTCCTACAGGGATGGCGTGCCACAATTATTCCGGTCGCCGCAGTACCCGTCTCCCTGATCGGTACGTTCATCATCTTTCCCATGCTGGGCTTCTCGATCAACACCCTCTCGCTGTTCGGCATGATCCTTGCCATTGGTCTGGTCGTGGACGATGCGATCGTGGTCGTCGAGGCCGTTGAACATCACATCGAAGAGGGCTTGTCCCCGCGTGACGCCACCATTAAGGCCATGGAGGAAGTTGCAGGACCGGTAGTCGCCATCGCGTTGATCCTTGCGGCGGTATTCATACCCACGGCGTTTATTCCTGGCATTACAGGAAGACTCTATCAGCAGTTCGCTGTGACAATCGCAATCTCCGTGATAGTGTCCGCGTTCAATGCATTGACTCTGAGCCCCGCATTGTGCACGTTGTTGCTCAAGCCTCGCAAGGAGTCACGCGGCCCGCTTGGTCGTTTCTTTGCCTGGTTCAACCGCACTTTTACGAGCGTCCAGAATGGTTACGTCCGATACTCCGCCGTGATGATTCGGCGAAGTGTTTTCAGTGTCCTCTTCCTTGTGGTTGTAGCGGGCGGCGCCTGGCTCATCAGCAAAAAGCTGCCAACCTCCTTTGTTCCCGAAGAAGATCAGGGATACCTGATGGTTCGTATGCAGCTGCCAGTCGCAGCATCGCTTCAGCGTACGGCGGCAGCCTCGGAGAAGGTGGAAGACATTGTTCGTCATATCCCGGGAGTGGAGAACGTTGCATCTATTAACGGCTTCGATCTTTTCAGTACTACCCAGAACACTTACACCAGCACGTTCTTCGTGAAGCTGACAGATTGGGAGGCTCGGCAAACACCCGACTTGCAGGTAAAGGCGATCCAGAACGAGTTAAACAAGAAGTTGGCTGGCATCCAGGATGGATTGGCTTTCAGTATCGCTCCGCCGGCCATCCCCGGCGTCGGTACATCCGGAGGTGTCACGTTCGTTCTGGAGGATCGATCGGGCGCAGGTGGAGAGTTTCTCGCAACCAACCTCGATGCGTTTCTCGCCGCAGCGAAGAAGCGCCCAGAGATCGCTTCTGCCGTAACCACGTACATCCCGCACGTCCCTCAGCTCTATGTCGATGTGGATCGGGAAAAAGTCCTTCGACAGCATGTCAACCTCAGCGATGTATACACCACCATGCAGACCTTCATGGGCGGATACCTCGTCAACTACTTCAACCGCTTCGGCCGGCAATGGCAGGTTTATGTCGAAGCGGAGGGAGACTACCGCACCGATCCCAAGGAGATCTCACAGTTTTACGTTACCAACCCCAGCGGCAATATGGTCCCTCTCAGCGCGATCTCGACTGTCAAGCCGATCTCTGGTCCTGAATACACGATGCACTTCAACGAATACCCTGCAGCTCAAGTTCTCGCCACAGGAGCTCCAGGCTACAGCTCAGGGCAAGTTATGAAGGCGCTTGAAGAGGCCTTCGCGCAGAGCCAGCCGTCAGAGATGGCATACGAGTACATGGGCATGAGTTACCAGGAGCAGAAAGCCTCCAAAGGTGTCTCACCAGGCCAGATCTTTGCACTGTCCACGCTCTTTGTATTCCTCATCCTCACTGCCCTCTACGAGAGCTGGACGTTGCCCTTTAGTGTGCTGCTCGGAACGCCAATCGCCATGTTTGGTGGCTACTTGGCGCTATGGGCACGCAACATGGAGAACAACGTCTTCGCGCAGATCGGTATGGTCATGCTGATTGGTCTTGCCGCAAAGAACGCCATTCTGATCGTCGAGTTCGCGAAGATGGAGCACGACAACGGCAAGGACATCGTCGACGCGGCACTTTCCGGCGCGCGCCTCCGCTTGCGGCCCATCATCATGACCTCATTTGCCTTTATCCTTGCGCTCATTCCCTTGTGGATAGCCGTTGGAGCAGGCGCACAAGGAAGGCGGGTACTGGGAACCACGGTAATCGGAGGCATGCTGATGGCGACCGGTATCGCTATCTTCCTCATCCCAGTCACCTTCACAATCTTCGAGCGTCTGTCGTCAGGCTCTGATAACAGCCATCAGGCGCACTTAGCGATGCCGGAACAGGAAGGAGAAGGTCTATGAGGCTCACTCAACAGAAGGGGCTGTTTACCCTCCTGCCACTGGTCGCTTTGGCAGGCTGCACGGTCGGGCCGAAGTACGTTCGCCCTGCCGCAAGTACACCCGCGTCGTTCCGAGGGCTGGCACCTGCCATCGATCAAGCCGTTGGCCATCAGGATAGCCTCGGTGATCAGAAGTGGGTGGAGGTGTTTCGAGATCCGGCCTTGCAAGCTCTCATTCGAGAGGCACTGGCCAACAATGATGATCTCAAGATTGCCGCACAGCATATCTTGGAGCAACAGGATGTGTTGGGAATTACCCACTCACAGCAGTTCCCGCTTGTGAGCGGCGGGGGTTCCTACAGCGTCGTGGGCTTGCCCAGCAGTTTCGTCAAGAGTCTTGCAGGAGACACACCTACATCAAACAAGGCCTGGGCTGGAGGGCTTAGCCTCTCTGCAGCATGGAACTTGGACTTCTGGGGACTCTATCGCCGCCAGACAGAAGCCGCCAGAGCACAGCTCCTTGCTTCCGAGTGGGGCCAGCGCATGGTGGTCAGCACGGTCATCGAGAACGTTGCGACCTCGTACTTTCAATTGCGGACGCTCCATGCGGAGCTTGCGATTACACGCCAAACTGTGGCGGCGCGCGAACAATCTCTGCAACTGATCAAGACGCTAAATCAGGGAGGGTCGGGGACCCTGGCCGATGTGCGGCAGGCAGAGGAACTGCTTCATACTGCGCAGGCCGAGATTCCTAATCTCGAGCGGCAGATCGCTCAACAGGAGAATGCCATCAGCGTATTGCTGGGCAGGAATCCCGGTCCAATTCCACTCGATGCTCAACCGACGCAATGGCCGCGGCCGGAGACGATCCCGGCCGGAATTCCCTCTCAGTTGCTGGAACGGCGGCCGGACATTCAGCAGGCCGAAGCAGCTCTCATCGCCGCTAACGCCAACATCGGCGTGGCGAGGGCTCAATTGTTCCCCCAGCTTTCACTTTCTGGTTCCGGGGGGACATACAGCAACCAGCTGAAGTCTCTTATGAACGGGGAAAACATGTATTTTCTCGCCAGCGGGAACCTGGCTCAAACGATCTTTGATGGCGGCAGGCTGCGCAGCAATGTGCGTCTCAGCGAAGCTCAGAAGCAGGAACAAGTGGTTGTATATCAATGCACCATCCGACAGGCACTTCAAAGTGTCTCGGATGCCCTGGTGGGTGTACAGAAGTATCGTGAGTATTCGGCGGAACAGGAGATCGTGACTACAGCTGCGGAAGATGCGACACGACTGGCCAAGATGAGATACAACGGCGGCTCCACCAACTATCTTGAAGTTTTAGTCAACGATACAAATTACTACTCGGCTCAGATGAATCTCGCCGTTGCACGCGAGCAGGAGGCAGTCTCCTTCGTCCAGCTATACAGCGCTCTCGGAGGAGGATGGAAGTAATGATTGCGACGCATGCGGCGGATGTCAAGCCACCGCATGCGTGCAGGCCACTACATATTGGGCGGGTTTTATGCCGACACTGCTTCATCCGGCTGTATGGAGCACCGAGATAGATGGACCGAACAAGAGAGTTTGGGGGTAGGAAGTGAGAAAGCGGGTTGCGGTTATAGGTGGAGGCTTCGCCGGGTTGAATGCCGTGAAAGCTCTGGCGAAGGAATCGGTGGAGGTCGTCCTCATAGACCGATCAAATCACCATACCTTCCAGCCACTTCTCTACCAGGTAGCCCTGGGGGTCTTGTCCGATAGTGACATTGCCCAGCCCCTACGCACAATCTTGCGTGATGTTCCGAATGTGCGCATTGTGATGGACGAAGTGGTGGGAATCGATCCTGATCTCCGGTGTATTCAATTGGAAAGCGGCAACTCCATCAACTTCGACTATCTGATACTTGCCTCAGGAGCAACCCATTCCTATTTTGGCAACGATACGTGGGAGCGGAATGCTCCGGGTCTGAAGACCATTGAACATGCGCTCGAGATTAGAAGGCGTATCATGCTTGCTTTCGAAGAAGCTGAACGAAACACCCTGGACGGGCGGAAACCAGAGCAGATTAACTTCGTTGTCATTGGGGGAGGGCCTACTGGAATAGAACTGGCAGGAGCTATCCGCGATATCTCGAAGTACGTCCTCAAGGATGACTTTCATTCGATTGACCCCACCAGCTGTAAGGTTATGCTCCTGGAGGGTTCTCCGCGAATCCTCGCAAATTATCCCGAGGAGCTTTCTCGAAAGGCAGAACTGCAGCTCAGGCAGCTTGGAGTTGAGGTTCATACCAACACCCAAGTGACCAATATCGATGATCTCTCCGTTTGGATCGGGACAACCAGAATTCCCGCAGCGGTCACGTTATGGGCGGCCGGGGTTCAACCTTCCCCTTTGGGCCGATTCTTCCCGGGGTCTCTCGACCGGAAAGGAGCCATTGAGATCGACGGCTTTCTGAACCCCAAAGACTATCGCAATGTCTTTGTCTGCGGTGACCTCGCCCATCTTGAACAGGATGGGAAGAGGGTTCCGGGAGTAGCTCAACCAGCTATACAGATGGGGCGGCACGCAGCGATTTCGATCGTCGCGGATCTGGCGGGAAGACCGCGTGCACCATTTCGCTACTTCGATAAAGGGGATATGGCGACTATCGGTCGCTATCTTGCTGTTGCAGATATCAGATGGCCGATCAAAGCCAGAATCAGTGGTTTTCCCGCATGGTTTGCATGGCTGTTCGTGCATCTCATGTTCCTGGTCGGGTTAAAGAAGCGAGCCACTGTCTTTGTATCCTGGGGATGGACACTTCTATTTCGCACACTTGGAGCCGGCCTGATTACCGACTTCCGATGCGGCGCTTCCGCCGGTTCTTCGTCAGATGCCCATCACGAGCCGCTTAGCTTGAACAGCGCCTCGAGGCGCCCTCGATAACATCCATGATGGTCATGAGCTGCCTGAACACATTTATAGGTGTCGAACCCTCGATAGCTCCTATGAACAGAGTTGAACGGAAACATAAGCTTCCACAATCTCTTGAGAACACCACTGATTCTATGGAGGCGGGTTGAAGAGAGTTCTCGAGTTCGTAGGTGTAATAGCGCTTTTCAGTCTGCGGGTTGTGATGAGTGCGTTTCGCGGGCCTTTCGAACTCGAAGAGATCTGGCGGCAGATAGGAGAAATGGGCGTTCGATCTATTCCCTTGGTAGCCGCCTCGGGACTCGCGTTAGGGGTGGTGATGACGCTCCATACACGCAGCACACTGGTCACCTTTGGCGCATCGGCCATGATCCCGAAACTGCAATCGATCTCCTTCTTCGTCGAAATAGGTCCTCTTGTCGCTGCCTTGCTGGTTGCAGGACGTGTAGGAGCAGGTATCGGGGCAGTGTTGGCCAACATGCGTGCTACTGAGCAGATCGATGCGATTGATGCACTATCCATCGACTCCTTCAAGTTTCTCGTAGCTCCCCGCGTCGTTGCCTGCGTCCTCGTGCTGCCGTTGCTTACAACATTTATGGATTTCTCGGGCTTGATCGGAGGCTTCCTCTCTGAGTTCGCGATGTCGCACCTCTCCCTGAGGCTCTATGTCGTGCGCGCATTTTCGGGGATGAATTGGTCAAACTTCATTCCACCAACCTTGAAGACGATGGTGTTTGGATTTTTGATTGGCACCGTGTCGTCTTACTTCGGGTACACGACTAACGAAGGAGCTGAGGGGGTGGGACGAGCCGCAACAAACAGCGTCGTTGTTTCCTCCCTGCTGATTATTCTGGCGGACGTCATCCTCGTGAAAATAATCTTTCTCATCTATCCGGAGAGCGCCATATGAACAGGCCATGGGAAACAGCGATCCGGCTCGACTCGGTTTCGAAGGCGTTCGGGAACAAGCAGGTTCTCAATGACGTTTCGTTCTCTGTAGCACGAGGCGAGGCTCTCTGTATTTTGGGGCGTAGCGGCACGGGAAAGAGTGTCACGCTCAAGCTCGTGATTGCGCTCCTGAAGCCAGACAAGGGGCATATTTGGATTGGTGAGGACGATATCACGCAACTGAAAAGCGACGAACTCTCCCGGGTGCGCCGAAGAATGGGTTTTCTCTTTCAGAGTGCCGCTCTATTCGATTCTCTCACTCTGTTCGACAACCTTGCCTTGCCTCTTCGCCGGCTTACGGACAGATCAAAGAGCCAGATCGAGGAGACGATCGATCTGGTTCTTGGGCAGGTAGGATTGGCGGGCGACAAATACAAGATGCCCGTTGAACTCTCTGGCGGGATGAAGAAGCGTGCAGGACTCGCGAGAGCGCTGGTGCTCGAACCCGAGATTCTCTTGGTCGACGAACCCAGCAGCGGTCTTGATCGAATCACAGCTTCTGAAATTGATGATCTGCTACTCGAGCAGAAAAGGAAGTATGGCACCACTATGGTGATCGTAACGCACGACACGCACGGGGCCAGGCGTGTGGGTAACCGCTTGCTCGTTCTGGATCGTGGCAAGCTAGCCGCCCTCGGGAGTGCCGAAGAACTAGAGAAGAGTCAGAGCGAGACTGTTCGAAGATTGGTTGGGGAGCCATAAATGAAGAATCGGAATCTCGTCATAGGGATATTCGTGGTGGCCGGCCTGAGCCTGTTTACTGCCGCTATTTTTCTTATTGGAAGTCAGAACAAAGCGTTTGAAAGGCACATTGATTTCTATACCGACCTCGCGGACGTGAATGGTCTATCGAAAGGGACAAAGATCCGGGTTGCGGGATTTGATGCCGGTGAGGTCACCGATATCGTTGTTCCCGTCTCGCCTTCTGCCAAGTTTCGGCTTAAACTCCGAATTATTGACCGGGTGCATGCCTTGATACGCACTGACTCAGTCGTGACAATCGCAACCTCAGGTGTCGTAGGAGATCGATTTCTCATGGTCCGCCAGGGAACAGAGGAGGCATCGGAGGCTGCTCCCTATTCCACTCTAAAAAGCAAAGAACCTCTCGAGATGGCGGAGATATTGGAAAGGAGTGTGGGGCTACTCAACAATGCAAGCGGAACGATGAAGACCGTTGGGGATAAGTTGAATGGGACACTCGACGCAGTGAAGACCACCGTCGACAATGCGAATGATGTAGTGATGGGTATCAAACAGGGGAAAGGCACGGTTGGGATGCTTCTTCGGGATGAAGTAACGGCAAACGATGTTCGGCAGACCGTTACGAATCTAAAGCAGACCTCCGCAACGATAGACCATGCTTCTCAACAGGCAGATGCGCTGGTCACAGATTTTCAAAGTCGCCATCTTACCGACAAGGCGGACCAAACGATATCTAGCGCACAGAGTGCGGTTCATCACCTCGATGTTGCTTCACAGCAAATCCAGACGACAGTCGCGAGAGTCCTGGAGCCGGACGCACAAGGTGTTGATGCTGCTACTAACATACGGCAGTCGATCTCCAACCTGAACCAAGCTACGGGCAATATGTCGGAAGATACTGAAGCACTCAAACGTGGGTTCTTCTTCCGTGGCTTTTTCAAACGTCGAGGTTACTACTCCCTGGCTAATCTCAACCCTGAACAGTACCGGAAAGACAAGCTCTTCTCCCATCCCGAAAACAGGCGGGTCTGGCTGAACGCATCTAGGCTCTTTGTAAAAAAACAGACCGGAGCGGAAATGCTTACTGAGGAAGGGAAGCTACAGATCGGCGCCGCAATCGCCCAGCTAGGCGACAGCGCAGCAGAGATGCCACTTGTTATCGAAGGATATTCGACTGTGGGGGAGCCTGGTGAGCAGCTGGCTATATCTCGGAGTCGCTCGCTGTTAGTGCGAGATTACCTGCACTCTCATTTTCAGATTGATTTGATCCATCTTGGGGTGGTGCCTTTGCGCAACGTCCCTCCGCCGCACATAGGCAAAGACACATGGGACGGTATCGCGATCGTCCTTCTGGAAGGAACAAAGTAGGTACGTCCTGGCTTCCCTCAGCCTACCGCTTACCTCGTCGTACAGGAACGCGTCCAACGATGTGAACTGCAGTTGTTTTGATAATGTCGAATCCCTTCCGCACGTCCACGTTCTCTGGGCTCAAGAAGTGCTGGAGAGCGATACCGAAAGAAGCAGACAGAATGTAGCGCACGACCTCTCCCTGAGAATAGGTATGCGTTGACTTGCTCACAGCACAGTAGGGCACGATGTGGCTTTCGATCATCGCCGCATTCTCTGCGGTAAAGGATGCGACCTCTGCCTGGAAAGGCTTAGAATTCATTGCGAAGTTGAAAAACTCCAGAAAATTGCGATAAAGATCCGGATTTCTTTCAAGGATCGATTCGTGATATTCAACGAGCGCAATGATCTTCTCCTGTAACGAATCCCTGTCGCCTAACCATTTATCCAGAGATTCTACATAGTCGTGCTGCATTCGCTTCAGCACCGCAGTGAACAGGCTGTCCTTGTTGCCGTAGTAGTAGTTGAGCTGGCTCAATGCCACGCCAGCTTCATCGGCAATTCCGCGCAGTGTAACGGTACCGCACCCATGTCTCGCAATCGATTTGAAGGCGGCAGCCAGAATACGATCAGCTGCCGCCTTTCCCTTAGTCAAAGTCGTCGATTCTTTCTTTGGCTTAGGCGTCTGGTCGCTTCGCGCATTTACTCTGCTCTGCCTAGTCTGCTTGTCTCTCTTCATCACAGATGATCTCTTGGCTCTCGAATACCAACTCCCGTCTCGTTAGAATGTTCTGTTCTAAACTGGTCGCCAATCTGGCCATAAATTGCGCACAGCTAGAACGTGTTTCGCCAAGCTATTTCCAATAGGACCGCGTTGCGCCGACATCGCTGCTTGCAGGTTACTTGTAAAGACGATCAATCAGCGGTTTGATCGTCTTCTCATCGAAATAGTCATTCCAATGTGCGATCTTTCCGTTTTCAACTCGGAAAACTCCTGCAACAGGCAATACGACCTTAACATCTTCATATTCCCAGGTTTCCGTACGTTGATTCATTACAACGTCATCTTTAGAAAGTGTGTGGTGGATCTCCATTTTGGAGCACCGCCCCGGGTTCACAAAGGGGCCGAGCAGCTTCCTGATAGCCTCATGACCATACGAGGGTTCCCAAGGCATGTTGTGATACACGACGTCTTCGGTGGTGAGTGCGGCAATTTTCTCGATATCGGGTTGCGTGAACAGGTTGCAGAAGTCTGTTACTAGTTTTTCGTTTGTCTCCATGTCATTCTCCTTGATCAAGGAAGACGCCATAAATATATCGGACGTCCGTCCTAGTTTCTTTCCTAAATATAGGACGGGCGTCCTATATTGTCAATCGAACTCGAATTCGGCCCGGGAGGGCAGAGAAAAGGGCTGGTGCCGGTATGGGACGACAGGCTACCTGAGAATCAGCAGCACGCAGACGGTGCAGGCTAATAGCAACCAAGCGTCGAACAACCGCATAATCTTGGTGCCGCGCAACTCCATGAAATCGAGCACAACATATCGAGCTTTGATGAAAGCGATGATAGCAATGGCCGCGCTGATGCCTCTCTTTGACTGCATTCCCCCAAATCCAGTTTCGAAACCGATGAATAAGAAGAGGCTAACCAGAACTAGGGCGTAATATACGATCCGCTGCACATTTGTTGTCGTTGTCATGCGTTACTCCCGATGTAAACTAGAGAGTAGATCACAAGCCAGAGCAGATCCACCATGTGCCAGTATGCCGCAACGCTCTCCATCCAACGCTCCGCCACCTTCTTCCCTCGTATCACATCGTTCCGCCAATTGCTGAGCAGGATGGTGCCGATGCATATGTGGAGTAGATGAATACCTGTGAGGATGAAATAGAACGAAAAGAATGGGGAGCTTGTGAGCGTATGCCCACCTCTCACTTCGAGCGTATATTCCGTCATTTTGATAGTGAAGAACAAGCCAGCAGCGCCAAGAGCCAACCTGAGATGACGAGCAGCCGACCCTGTATCCCGTGCTTTACCTGCGTGTACCGCCAGGACGACTGCATACGAAGACGTCAGGAGGACTAGCGTATTGATTAGGCCTAGCGGGATCATGAGATGAGCAGCATCTGCATTGAATGAGTCGCGATGATTGCTCATCTCCCAAAGGAAAACCGCGAAAAACAAGCCAAACGTGGTCATGTCCAAAAGAATGAACAGCCACATGCCCCAATCAGGTTTATCGTTCAGAGCGCCTTTGTCTCTGGAGTTTTGCGCGAAAGACGTCATCCAGCGTCCTCCAGGGTGACATAGTTGCCGGAAGCTTGGGCTGGGATTGCCTTGAGAACTCCGTATCCCATTGCAAATGCCCAAAGCGAATAAGACAGAAACGCGAGCCACAGAATGAGTAGCTTGTTCCACGCGAACGGGCCTTCTCGGAAGGCGTAGGTAATGATGTCAAATGTAAATGTAAAGCCTACCCATAGGTTGAAATAACCGAGCCATCTTGGAAACAGTTCCCGCTCCGTGGTGAGGATGGCTATGGCAATCGAGATATCCTGAGCGATGAACGGAGCGATCGGAGTAATGAACAGAAGCCAAGAGATATCATTCATTAGCACGGTCAGCTCGCCAAAGCGTCCCGGCCTGAAAGCAGCGATTGCCATAATCATTATCGGGAACATAAGACAGGCCACCGTGATTGTCCCGGTGACCAATTGGATGAGGGTAAGGATCGGTGCATCGCCTTCGCTCTTCCACATGACAAACGTAATACCCGCGATAAGTAGAGCCATCAGCCCTAGGCCCACGGAAGCGACCGCTAATCCCATCACGACATGTGTGCCGCCTGAATAGAACGCGACGACTTCTTCTTGTGTATTGTCGGGGCCAAGAGGAAATGGCAATGCCCCTGCCACAACGAGTCCGACCAGGCAGATGCCAATAGAGATCGGCCCAAACCAGCCGCATAGACGTAACGTACGTCGCGCGGCGGGATTGATATTAATTAGCTGCTCTTTCCTCATGCCGCTCACTCGCTCCTAAACAAACCAGCGACGCCATAGCCCAGAAGTAAGGCCATGGCCGCGGCTCCTGTTGCGAGGCTCCATACATGCTTTCTCGCCACATTCTCTGGCTCGAGATGCACACGAATGGAACTCCCTAATTCGGCAACTGAGTGCTGTAACCTCAGCCGTTGGACAGTTGCGCGCTGCGCCATCGCTTCACTTGATGGGGGATTGGTCATGGTCGTATCTCGTTTCTGCACATATCCAGAGTTGATCTTGTCTAAGCACTCCCAAGGTGCGTTCCAGTTTCAGACTGTTCGAACGCAAGATGCCTGCTACATAAACAAGGCAAGCCACTCCTACAACGCCATACAGCACACCCACGATGGCCAATGCTGCAGCCCAGGTATATCCGGCGCTTCCGAAGGCCCAAACGAGAGCAGCAACTAAGGAGGCGGTCAACAGGAGTGAGGCTATGAAAGTGATCGTCGCTCCGATCACAGCGATCGGAGCGACTTTCTTCCATAGCGCAGTCTTCTCGGACAATTCGGCGCGGGCCACGCCCACTCTTGTCGTGATGAATTCCTTGATCTCTTCCTTGACCTCATGCAGCACTTGGCCGATCGGTCGTTCTATTGTCCGAGGGGGATTCCAGTTAGCCACGCCGCTTCCTCCTGGCCCTGAGGTACACCCCTGCCAGAAAGCCGGCGCCCGCGATGCGAGCAATAAACCCAAGTGGCTGTCGCTGGCTATACTCGTACGTCCTGCGCAATCCCGCTATCGCGGCGTATTGCACCATCTCGGCCAGACGCTCGCGTACTTGATTGGATGGGGATTCATTGGAGGTTGTCGTGGGCAAGCTGCTTACTCCTACTTCGTAGAATTATTCCAAGCAATGCTCCTGCTCCTGCTATACCCGCAATCACGCGTAGCGGATGTCGCTCGCTATACTCGATGGACTTACGTACACCCGCAGTGACTGCGTAGCGGGTCAGTTCTTCGAGCCGTTCGCGTACCTGATCGCAATTTTCCTTGGTGAACATTGTTTCTACAACCCACTCTTCAATCATGGTCCTCCCTTTTTCTACTAGCAGCCGGAGATACGAGTTACTGTAAGCCGCACCGATAGCCGGCTAATCGCTCAATCCCATCAGTCGGTTAGCCGCAAGTTCGCCGCTAAAGATAGCGGCTTCGACACCGGCGTGTGCAAAGTAGTCTCCCGCCAGGAAGATGCCCGGGGGCATTTCCTTGTGAAGCGAATTCAGCATTCCGTAGTGCCCCGGCCCTGCGATTGAGAGTCCACGCTTATAGTGAAACAGGTGAACAAAGCTGGGAGCGGGTGCTGCACCGAAGACCTCAGTGACGGCCACAAGGGCTTCTTGCTTGATGTCGTCATCACTCATATGCGCGAGCGGAGGAGTATAAAAATAGACTCCTACGGCTTCGCCGCCCGGAGGAACCGCGTTGGGATGACGTCGACTCTGCAGCACGCAGGCACCCCAATTTCTGAGATCTGTAGCTGGCAACGCGACGCTCACGGGAAAGTTAGGCCATGGGTTCTTCTCGTAACAAATCTGAACGTGGGCGTACTGGGAGTAGAGACAGTCACGAAGTTTTTTTGTGGAATCGGCGGGGATTAGTTTCTCGAGTAGATTCGCAGTCACTCCGGGTTCTGGAGCTAGCACGATGGCGTCGACGTCGTAAGACTGCCCTTTGGAAACCACTGTGTAACCATTGACACTTTTCGTTATGGCCTCGGCCCCACTCGAGAGGTGAAGATTGAGTCCCGGCGTGCCCTCGATGATCCAGTCGCATACCTGGCCGACACCTTTGGGCGGCACTAGAAGCGACAACTTGTAAAACTGCTGGACGATCGCTTGAAACAAGGGAGTAGAGAGCCAGTCCAGGGAGACCGCGTAGAGAAATCCCATGTACGGGGAGGTGATATAGTTGGTCCCCTTTAATCCGAGAATTCTCTGTGACCACTGCTCCAAATTTTCACCAAAATCGTACTTCGCAAGTTCTGCTCCATCGAAGCAGGACCGCGGTCCCGGAGCCAGGAGTTGACTAGCTACACCGGAGGCGATCTTGAGCTTGTCAAAAAGACTAAAGACGGGAAGCCTGAGGAAGCTCATAACCTGATCGAACTCCACCGTGTATCGCTGCCGATCCCAGTCAATGACGTACGTCTTGGCATCCCAGGGCACGAGGTCCTGATAGCGCCCCAGTTCTTTCAGGATCGCCATCGTTCGCGGATAGATGTCACCCATCAAGAAGAGTGCCCCGGATCCAAGATTGAAGCCCTCGCGCATGACTTGGCTAGTACGTCCACCAACGTGATCCTGAATCTCGAAGAGGTGGACCTCATGCCCCCGCTTACGAAGCGTATAAGCGGCAGCGCATCCGGCAGGACCACCTCCAACTACAGCTGCTTTCATGGATCGTCTCCTTTGTGGACATGGCCCGCGTTTGATTCCAAGGTCACGAGACCATTGGCGCGTGGCTTGGCTCCTGCGCGTGAAAATTACTTCCTTTTTCTGGAATAGAGGCCATAGGCCACCGCCGCACCGGCAACAATGCCGAGTGTGAGCGGAACGGGGATACGACGAGGAGCGGCTTTGGCGGCCTGTGTAACTTGCGCGTATCGCTTCACAGGGTCATTCGCGACAATTTGATCGACCACGATGCGAGCGGTCTCCGCACATGCCGCAGTGCCAGCGTCGCCCCAGGGTTTTACTCCATCTCCGACGTTCCACAGGTTAGCGACTGGAGTCGCCTGCGGTAAGTCGAACCCTGTGACCGCCCGCTGAGCGGGCCACTCATGTGCAGTGACGTCGATCGCGAGGATCTTCGCTTGATCGAAGCCGGGGAAATGCTCCCTGAGATCCTGGAACAGTAGATCTTTTTCGTTTTCGAGGTCGAACTCGCCCCGCGCTGGTCGCGGAGTGGATGCGCCACAATAGAGATACCAACCCGCGGGAGTACGCTTCTGCTCTGGAGCGCTAAAATTGCCCGCGTAGGTCAGTCTCCGGCTATGTGCCGCCAAGGCCAGACCGTCGAAGTTGGCGAGCGGCTTCTGGCTTGCAAAATGGACCGTGATGATTGCCGAGGGATCGGTAACCTTTTTCACCGATTCGGCATAGCCAGCGGGGAAGTTCTCTACCCCAGCGAGCTTAACGGTTGCCAGCGGGCCAACATTGCTGATCACGTATTTTGCCGAGACCACTACCGGTTTGCCCTCACGCTCAACTTCGACACCACTGGCCAGGCCGTCCTCGGAGAAAGTAATCTTTTTGACTGGAGAGTTCAACCACACTGCCCCGCCTTTTGCCTCAACATAGGCTGCGAAGAGCTTCCATACTTCGATCGTCCCTCCAGGCATGAAGCCGATCTTCTTGAAGGAGGATCCCTTTGTGAAGTAATGGAGGAAGACATCCGCAGGAAGATCGGCGCCGCTAGCCGCAAAGAACGCACCCACCACATTGTCGACCAGGCCATGGATGATCGTGCTCTTGGTGAACCTGTTCAACCATTCCGTCACTGATTCACCATGTTTGGGGCGGAAGGGCGGGAGTACAGCGGAAATCGTCTTCAAGACATTCGGCCCAGCCACCCGAGCCCAAGCAACTGGGCCCGTGCTCGCATTTACATCCAGTCGCCCCCAGAGCAGTACCGTCTCCGGTTTCGGGACATACAAATTCAATGGGGGACCTCCAATTTCGCGCAGAGTCCGTTCGACTGGACCGCCGCGCTCAATCGCAAGCGCACCGGTGTTCAGAAGAAACCCATCCACGTTGCGGGTCGAGGCCCGTCCGCCAATTCTGTCTAGGGACTCTACTACCAGCGCACGATAGCCTTGATGGGCAAGCCTCGCGGCGGCGCAGATCCCTCCCACACCAGAGCCGATTACTACAGCATCGAAACTCGTTTCATTTCCACTCATGATCTATCTCCCTTGAAATACCCTTCACATGCCTTGAAAAAGGCCAAACCACGATCATTGTCCCTGCAATCTGACATGTGTCAGATTGCCAAGATAGTATTCTCTGAAGGCTTGACGACTGTCAAGTCGGAGGAATTGTGTCACGGCTGGAGCCCGGCGTTATTGCCACAAGCCGACATACAACTACTTAGAATCATGTTGAGCGTGACGGCGGCCGGATCGCCTCTGACTAGAATCGATAAGTAAACCCACCGGAGACTACGGTGGGATAGAGTTTCACATGAGCCTGCGCTGGTACTACACCTCCTATCGTTCCGTGTGCGTCCGCAGTGAGCCAGATCTGTTTCAGGTCAACATATGTCCCCCAATGAGAATTCAGTTTGTATTCACCGCCGGCCTGAAGTACCGGCGCAAACGCGTTGTGGACCTGAAAGTTTTGAAGCACAGCAGCGTGCTTTCGGAGGATGATGGCGTAGGCTACTCCGGGGCCAATGTACGGCTGCAGCCTCGCCTTTCCAAAGTGGTACTGAGCAGAGAGAACGGCCGGGCCATACCACAACGACCCGAGTTCGCCATACTGTTTCAGGGATCCGGCCCCGTACAAGGTTGGCTTGGGGGGAATGCCTGCCATTAAGGAGACGTTGAGTGACGGCAAAAGGTGATAACCGAGATCGATCGTACCGGTAACATTGTTGCTCACCTTCGCAGAGGCGCCAGGCACAGGTGATCCTGCCGCCCGAACCGTAGCGTCAGCGTGATAGATGACTCCGTTGACTCCAAACCTGATGTACCAGTTCGTCGCCGGCCCGCCATTCGCTTTGCCGGTGTCGGCAGCTGTTTGTGCGAAACCGCAGATATCTCCAGTGACGACCAGCAAGAAACAGCATATGACTTTACGAAGCATGTATATCCTCCTCCCTCTGATTGGCACTTCGGCCCTCGGTGCCGTCTGACCTGATGGGTGTGCACAAACAGCGACCGCATCCTGAACACCGTTCAGAAGAAATGGGTTGCTTTTTCACTGGTGGATGAAGGGTGGTTTCTCGGGCGCCCGATGCAGTGTCGATGACGATATCTACCTGTTTCTGCAATTCCATGTACCTCATCTGGAAATCTCGTCCTCGTACATACAGACAAACTATTCTGTTTGTTTGCGGCGAGCATGATTACACTGCACTTCGACCAGTGTCAACAACTATTTGACAGTGATGCGAAAGGAGCCTACCCCGACCTCCGCGAAGTACGCGCCTAGGTTGGAATGGATTTATTGGAGCCTCGAATCATCCACCGTTCCCGTCATGGGCCTTGTTTCTTGACACATTTCTCGGGCATATACATTGTGAGCAATTAAATTGTGTACAATGTAAATAAGAGCGAAAGGAAAAATACGAATGAGTACGATCTACAGCACGAGGGTCACTGCGATCGGCGGGCGGGCGGGCCGCGTCAGCAGCGAGGACGGTCTTCTTGAGTTGCAGCTGGCACTTCCAAAAGCACTCGGTGGGAACGGCGGTGCAACCAACCCCGAGCAGCTCTTTGCGGCGGGATACTCAGCTTGCTTTGAGAATGCCCTTATCCATGTGGCCCGGAGCAAGAAGGCCCGCCTCAAAGATGAGGATGTGGTCGTCGTTGCCGAGGTTGGTATGGGACCGAATGGCCAGGGAGGCTTTGCCTTATCGGTGGCACTCGATGTCACCATCGTAGGAATAGATCAGGCTCAAGCAGAAGAGCTTGTTCAGGCCGCGCACGCGGTTTGCCCATATTCGAACGCAGTCAAAGGGAACATTGACGTAGCCATCAAGGTTAGCACTCGTTGAAGAACAAAGGACGCGGCATGAGTTCAGATAAAAATGACCCTCTTCGTCTCGATCGGCAGGTCTGTTTTCCTCTCTATGCCGCGTCTAACCTATTGAATCGTCTTTACCGGCCTATCCTGGGAAAATTGGGACTAACGTATCCTCAGTATCTCGTGATGCTCGCCTTGTGGGAGCGGTCTCCGCAAACGGTTGGGTCGTTGGGAAATATCCTCTACCTCGACAGTGGAACACTGACCCCTCTCCTGAAGCGAATGGAGGCGGGAGGGCTGCTGACTCGCGAGCGGGACGCTGAGGATTCCCGACGAGTGCTGGTTCAGTTGACATCCGAGGGGCGTGCATTACGGAAACGCGCTGTGCATGTCCCCAAGACACTTGCGAAGGGACTCCACCTCGCCTCCACAGATATCGATGGACTGAGGTCCTCTGTGCAAGAGATGGTCCAACTGCTTACTGCGAAAGATTCTTTAGACGCCGTCAGAAATAGAACGGGTTCAGAGCTGGCGAGAGGAGCTAGTCTCATCCTGGACTAGCTCCCTCAGGCGAGAACGCAGGTTCACGCTATGGAATATTCTTTCGCCCCCTCCGAGAGTGGAGATCCGAGCGATCGGCTCGTTTCTGCCTGGGCCGCCGCTAACCATGCGACGGGCAAGCGGGCCGGAGAGCAGGACACGTAGTCCACCCCGATCGATTTGAAAAAGGCAATCGAATCCGGATCTCCTCCATGTTCCCCACACACACCGATCTTAATCTTAGGATTCAAGGCCCTGAGCTGCTGGATCGCAGTCTCAATCAACGCACCCACGCCTTGTTGGTCCACGGTGATGAACGGATCGACCTTCAGGATCCCCTGTTCAAGATAACTGTCCAAATAGTTGCGCGCATCATCGCGTGAGAATCCGAAAGTCATTTGGGTCAAGTCGTTCGTGCCGAAAGAAACAAAGCTTACCATGTGTGCGAAGCTGCCGGCGCATACGGCGGCGCGCGGAAGTTCGATCATGGTGCCAAAGCTATATTCAATCCGCTTACCCTGCTCATCGAAGACGCGAGCCGCTGTCTGATCGACCAATTCGCGCAGGTGGCGGACCTCCTCTGCGCACGCTACCAACGGAACCATGATCTCCGGAACCGGCACAAAACCTTCAGCCGCAACCGTGAGAGCCGCCTGTAGGATCGCCCTCACCTGCATCTCCAAAATTTCAGGATAGGTGATACTCAACCTGCAGCCACGATGCCCCATCATTGGATTTGCCTCTGCCAGGGATCGCACTCGAGTGAGCAATGTCTTCAACTCTTCGATCTTCTCCTGATCCTTCCGGTCTTGAGCGAGTCTGAGGTCACCCTGCAAATCTTCTATATGGGGCAGAAACTCATGTAAGGGGGGATCGAGGAGTCGGATGGTAACTGGCAAAGGTGACATCTCGCGAAACAGGTCCTCAAAGTCCTTCTGTTGGATGGGAGTGAGGTACTCCAGCGCATCCTTTCGCGCGTCGCGATTCAGGGCGAGAATCATGGAGCGCACATGGGGCAACCGATCTGGTGCGAAGAACATGTGCTCGGTGCGGCAAAGCCCGATGCCCTGAGCCCCAAATCTCCGCGCCCCTGCGGCGTCCGTCGGTGTGTCAGCATTTGCTCTGACGGTGGTCGTCGTCAGATCGGTAGCCCAGGCAAGCAGCGTATCCAGTTCCGGGCACTCCTTGTCGGCTGGTTGCAACTCCAGCCGGCCCTCGAACACGCGCCCACCGGATCCATCGAGCGAGATCCAGTCTCCCTTTCGGAAGATGATATCTCCCATCCGAACGACCTCGTTAGCCTCGTCGACCACGATGTTCTTCGCACCGGTGACGCAGCACTTACCCATTCCTCGGGCAACAACTGCGGCGTGGCTCGTCGCCCCTCCCTGAGCAGTAAGAAAACCGACTGCCACGGCCATCCCGTGGATATCATCTGCGGTAGTTTCCTGGGTTACGAGGATGACAGGGTTTTCCCTCCGCTCACCGGCCATTTCGACCGCCTCGTTGGCCGATAGCGCAATCCGACCGACAGAAGCTCCGGGGGAGGCTGCAAGCCCCTGCGCAATCACCCGCGGGATCCCCGTCGAGAAGTCGAATTGTGGGGAGAGAATCTCCGTAATGCTCGTGGTTTTGACGCGCGCCAGGGCCTCCTGCCGGGAGATGAGCCCCTCCTTCACCATATCGACGGCCATTCGAACTGCCGCCAGTGCACTGCGCTTGGCTGAGCGGGTCTGCAAAAGAAAGAGTTTGCCGTTTTCAATGGTGAACTCAAAATCCTGAGCATCACGATAGTGCTTCTCGAGTCTCTCCGTGATCGCCGAAAGTTGTTGGTAAACCTCCGGCATATTAGTGGCCAGTTCGGAGATCGAAACCGGTGTACGAATCCCGGCCACAATGTCCTCACCCTGTGCGTTTGCCAGGAACTCGCCAAACAGCTCTTTCGTCCCGGTTGAGGGATTTCGCGTGAATCCAACCCCAGTGCCACTATCCCATCCTCGATTTCCGAAGGCCATGGCCTGAACTGTGACGGCAGTGCCCGCGCTGTCGGGTATCTGGTTCAGACGCCGATAGTATTGCGCTCGTTCGTTTTGCCATGAGCGGAACACTGCCAGAATCGCTTTCGAGAGTTGGACATTTGGATCTTCCGGAAACGGTTCACCAGTGTGCCCCAGAATTACCTCGTGAAATTGATCCACGACTTTGCGTAGACCTGCCTCGGAGATCTCTGAGTCCGCCAACACTCCTTCCTCCTGTTTTACGAACTCGAGCACGCTGTCAAACTGTTTCTTTGGAACTTCAAGAACGACCGCGCCGAACATCTGCAGGAGCCGGCGAAAGGAATCGAGCGCAAACCGCATCGAGCCATTCTGCCTGGCTAGACCGTCCAGGTTTCGCTCGCTCAGTCCTATGTTGAGGATCGTGTCCATCATGCCCGGCATTGAGACAGCCGCGCCAGAGCGCACACTGACCAGAAGAGGGTTGTCTTTGTCGTCGAATGCACGTTCGTGTTCTGCCTCCAGCCACATCAGGGCGGGGACAAGCTCTTCCTTTAATCCAGGGGGAACCTTTCCTTGCTCCAGATAGAACCGGCAGGCGGCGGTGGAAATTGTAAACCCGGGAGGAACCGGGATCGAAAGGATAGCCATCTCTGCCAAGCCTGCACCCTTACCACCCAATTCGGCTCTCATTTCTCCGTTGCCATCCACTACCTGGCTGCTAAAGCGATAGATATATGCATCATGTCTGTTCATAGAAGTGCTCTCCAAACTCGATCGTGCAAAGGAAATAGTTTTAAGGAAACTTCTCGGATACCTGGTTCACTCGGACATCAGCATTGCAAGCGATATGGGCTCGAGCTTGGGCCATTGGAAGACAACGCGGAGGTCAAACCGGCAATTTGAGTATTCGTGTCATCTACACACGGATGATCCATTTCCTCACTGTCGTCGAAGAGTACCCACGGGGAGCTATGGGGAAATTTTGGAAAGACGACGGAATCTCCAAAGATAAAGAACGAATAGCCGTAACCCATGTCGGCAAGCCTCTTCACTTGCCGCATCACATCCGCCCCGAGTTCGACAGAAAACCCTATCCCCAGGGTCTTTTCGGGGAACGCCGCATGTATCTCGGAGGCGAAAGCGCGCGCTTCCATGAGATCGAGTGAGGCCACACGATAGCAGAGAACATCCGCGAAGGCAGCATAAGTCAAGGATCGTCTGATGGCCGCATCCATACTTCCGCAGTAAACATGGAGACCCTCTGCCGTTCTGTTTCCAGTTAGATGTCGATGATCTCGGGAGTCCTGTGCGTCAGTCAGCGAGCGAGCTTGCCGTGCGCTCGTACACGCCATCACAAGTGGTCGGTTCGACATCGATTCCGCAATGGCACGGCCGCTTTCGAGCCTTCCTTCAGCTGATCCCATCGACGACAGACTGGGATACCGTTCCCAGGACGAACGAACCACCGTCACCAAACCATCTACAAGGCTGATAGCGAATGCACCTGCTTCGGCCATCCGTTGTAGCGCCTCCCAGCGTGCTTCGTTTGAAGAAGAGGGACGCTCAGTGCGAATCGGGCTGATCGACGCTTCCGTTCCATATTGGCCGTTAACAAGCTGTTCCATATAGATCTCTCCCGTGAATTGAACGAAGACCATGCATGATTGCAAAGCCGAATGTGTTTGGAAGATAGGTTCAAAAGCAGGGGGCAATCAAATGCACTCGACCGTTTTGGACGAGGGGCACAAGGCACTGGTGCCAACATCACGTCGACACGCACTTGAACGAAAACTTACCCTGTGGGCTCGGAACGGGGCGGGCAAGCGAGATCTGTGAGCATTCAGTCTCCAAGGGAGGGTGGAGACATTAGGCGAAATACGCTCATTCGAAACCAATCGCGCGCCAACAGCCCTGTTGTAGTAGGTCCTTTTTGCCCGTACCTCTGGATATAGGACCGATTAGTCCTGCCGCTAAGGTTTAGGAAGGTTACGAAGAATCCGGCGGACTTTCTTGGGAGAAATTGATAACTTCTCGGCAACTCTCGAAATCTTCTGGTCCTCTCGCAGCCATACCTTAGGAATGACGATTTCGGCGAATTCTTCGGTAATTTGCTGAAACGTCTTGTCTCCTGTCATGCCGTCGGACCAGGCTCGCAACGTCTGATCGATACCAGTCGCACGAAGGATTCGAGACCGAAGCATGCGCAACTCTTTCGACAGATGATCGCGGTCTTCAGAATTCAATAACTCCGATGCGAGCGTTGCGAATTGCTTGGCCATCTCCCATTCTTCAAAGAAGTCATTCGCAGCGGTAGTCCCGCGTGCAATATAAGCTCCTGCCAGCAGTCTTTTGTTCTGTGTCTGTTTGGCAAGGCTTATCGCCTCTTCGGAACAAAAAGCGGCTGAGTTTGCATGACGCGCAAGATCGTCGTCGTCGCCTACTTGCTCTTCGACCTGCACATTATGAATGGCGGCCTGGAGAATACGAGCACGTGCCATCAAAATTGGATCCTGGTTCGACTCTCCCATCTCAAATGCGTTCACGGCCTCAGCGGAGGCCCGTTCAATATCCCCAGTATCGAGGTGCAGATGGCCGGCATTAACCAGCACAGAGCCTGCACCCCCGCGGTGCTCGGCAAGAGCGTAAATCTCACGAGCTCTTTCAAGCAGATCGAGCGCTTCACGACACGTTCTCAGATACCGGTCACGCTGGCTGCGAAGCCGCCCCTCATTCACTTTATGGCTGAGGTCCAAGGCGATCAGGCGTTTCACATATGCCGCATTAACAAGGGCGCGCCCGAGATTTGGGTGGCAAGGAAAGTGTTGCGAATAAGTCGAAATTGCTGACTGAAAATATTCGAGTGCTTTTCCATACTCACCGGAACGTCGTATGAATCGGCCGCGTGCCGATGCAATATTACCGAGGGAGAGTGCATGTCCTGTCGAGGTTAGCTCAACTTCCGAATCATCGAGCAGGCGAAAGGCCTCTTTTCGCTGGCCTGCCTGGAACAGCAGCCAACTCTCGTGGACCTGGATGACGGCAACAAGCTTTGGCGTCTGAAGATCGATCGCCAACGTCTTTGCCTGAAGGATGTGAGCTGTCGCCAGCGCGTATTCGCCTTTGTGCCGGTGCGCTCGTCCTTTCCAGAAATGTGCCATCAACGTCAATCTTCGATCGGGAACCTGAGGCAGGGACGGCAATACCGTCTCCAGAATCTCAATCGCTGTCGTTACATCCTCATGGGCAAAACTATGAAATGCTTCGACTAGACGTAACTGCAAGAACTCCAATAACTTCATCTCAGTGCGATCGATATTGGCGAACCTCTCGACCAGCATTGTCAGGAATTGATGATCGCGATAACCAAGATCGACCCACTGGGCTACGTTGAGCAGATAGGAAATGGCTAAGGGATCCTCAGGTGCGAGATGGGATAAGTCATCGCTTACGCTCTCAAGAATCTCGAAACCGCGATTGACCTGCCGCCCCCAAAGAGCATCATCGAGTTGTCGCAGCTGGTCTAAGGACAGAGACATGGACAATGTTCCATTTGCCAGCAACTGCAGCTATTGCATGGCCCCGATCTCGCAGAGATGATTTCTACACCGATCGACGATCCTGGTGGCACGCCACAGCAAGCCAGAATGGAAACAGAGTCACTTAAAGAAGATCTTCCCGAAACCGATCGAGAAGAGCTGTATCCTTGCGGGACGAACGGTGCAAATCCGCAAACGCATGGACAATCTTCGACCATTGCTCTGTGGTGAAGCGGACGTATTCCTGATCGTTGCGCAGGAATCTCCGCATGACCATACCGCGGTAGATGCTCTGCGTAATATTCAGAATGGTTCGAGCCGGATCTTCGGGCAAACCAGAACGGACGAGAGCGTCGAGCCATGCCTTTTCGATAGGAAGGCGGTGCTTGCGTGAGATCACACGCACCTTCTGGCGCAACTCCGGTTCGTGATCCCCCAGATTCAACATCGAAACGGCAATGATAAAGTTTGGGCCGAAGTAGAATTTGGCTGAATCCCGCATCAGCGCATCGAGAACGTCGTCCTCTGGCTTTAGACCTTTGATGAGCTTCGCACTGTTTTCGCTCGAGTCGTCGTAAAGCTTTTGTAAAGCCTCTAGAACGAGACTCTCTTTGGTTGGAAAATGGTGAGTTTGTGCCCCTCGTGACACGTTGGCGGCAGTGGCGACTTTGTCGACTCGAAATCCGGCATACCCTTTGTTCATCAACTCGCTCACGGCTGCTTCGAGGATGCGGGCGCGGGTCTCTTCTCGTCGTTCGGCCTGAGTGCGTCGTTGCTTTGGGGTTCTTGTCATCGCAAATCGTTGAGTTCGGGAATATCAGCATTACACTACCCTGACTCGCTACTTTGCAATAGGAGTTCTTCACTATCCGATCGAGAACCGGCCAGTCTGTTTGTGAATACCTCGCGATCATGGGAGCGTCCCCCAATTCGGTGAAGGAAACTCTTCGTCTCCAGCATGAGCTTCCGGATCCGCGGCAGCGAGAAAGTTCCATAACCGCTCGAACACGGCTCCCGAACTGACCTGCCTTTGCTCGATCTCCTCAAGGGTTAGGCCTGCATTGGAAAGATCCAAGGTACTGGAAACGGAGCGCACGAGGGTTTCTACACGTGCGGCATCTTCCAAACACCAAGCAAAGCCCACCGCGAGCTCGAGGCTCGGCCCGACCGTTACCGCCCCATTGGAGCGCATGACCAGAGAGGGGGCGTCGCCAAGAGTGGCCGCCAGCTCCGCCGCCAGGCCATCGTCGCGGAGAAGCCGAACGTCATCCCAAAATCGGCATGCGGCATTGAAGGCACCAACGCCATGCCTGGGCCTGGGAACAATCTTCAGGGTGGAAAGCGCTACGGTATTGGGTGGGAACACTCGGCAAACACCACGAACATCGGAACGATGCCGGTAGATTTGTTGATGAATGCGTACCTCTCCCAGAACTCCGGCAGGAAGAGGTCCCTCAATGGAAACGATCGTCCCCGGCTCCCCAACCTCGATCCGCCCCATCGGCTTCGCAGCGCATACCAGGAAGGACTCGTCATCGATTCGGGCGCTGCAGTGGCCCCACGCCTGAACGAGACCATGCGCCGCAAGGGTCCGCGCCGCGACCCGGACTCGACGCTCCAGCGCCATGAGGTCACTTCCGCTCACCGTCATTTTTCTCCTTCGTTCACCAGAACGCGACCATTTTCGATCTGGACCGGCCATGTACGGATAGCACGTTCACACGGCATCGCGCACGGTTTTCCGGTACGGATGTCGAACCGCCCGAAGTGCCAGCTGCACTCTACCTGATACCCATCGAGCGATCCATCCTCCGACAATGAAGCCTCACCATGGGAACAAATATCGTCGGTTACGAAGAAATCGTCCTTCACGTGGTAGATGGCCACGGGATGTCCTGACGGCAGTGCTCCACGGCGGATCTCTCCGTCCGGCACCTCGTCGACTGCACAAAGATCGACCATATTGCTGGTAGTCTCCATCTGATTTTCCTCACAACATCGTGCTGCCGCCGTTGACACTAATAACCTGGCCAGTGACGAAGGCCGCCTCAGCCAATGCCAGATAGCACACCATCGATGCCACTTCCTCTATCTCCCCTGGGCGGCCCAGCGGGACGGCATCCACAAACCTCTGGGCAAGCTCCGGGTTGGCATTCTTCACCTTCACATACACCTCTGTGTTCACAACACAAGGGGCGACGGTGTTGACCGTGATGCCGGCGCGAGCAAACTCTCGTGCAAGCCCGGTCGTTAACCCATGCATTCCTCCCTTTGCTGCGTTGTATCCAGCATGGTCGGCAAGTCCGTTGCGCACGGAATCCGCGCCGAGGTTGATAATCCTGCCGTATTTCCCAGAGACCATGTCTGGCAGGAAGACACGGCTACACCAAATGACTGTCCAGAGGTTTCTATCGATCGTGGCCTTGAGAGTCTCCGGCGTGTGCTCAAGAAATGGCCGAATGACCCCTCCGCCTGCACAGTTCACCAGAATCTGGGCAGGACCGAATTGTTCGACAGTAGCTCGATGAAGGGATTGAGCCCCGCTCTCTTCTGACAGGTCTCCCGAATGGACGACGATCTTGCCGGTATGGGACTTTTCCAGGCGTGCATGGACTGCTTCCAGAGCCGTACCGTTGATGTCTGAAGCCACGACTTTGGCGCCGAAAGCAAGAAGCCTCTCGACGATTCCAAGTCCGATACCAGACGCACCCCCGGTTACGACGGCAACTTGCCCAATAAGGGGGGATTCGAGATTCGGTGAGATGCTCACTCTGTCACCTGCGTGGACATTTGATGGGTGGGGCCACTATCGCCGAATAACGGGCACGGAAACTTTCGGTCCATGACTGTTCTGTCTTCCTTCCGACGGGCGTCGACGAAAGCTCACGCCCGGCTGCTTTAGATCGCAAAACAGACTAGACGGTCTGTATCTTGCGTGTCAACCCGCAAATGCAAGCATTGGGTACGGTACTGAACTACTCTCTATATGAGCGGTCAGCGTTTCGCGATTCAGAGGCCTGCAGGATGAGCTACCTGGCCGCATCCTCGGCTATGCCGATGGGGGCTAAAGAAGTCGACAAACCAAGAGGAGCAATGATACGGATCCCAAGAATCACGCTAACCCTGATAGTGGGAGTTGCTGTGACATTTATGCAGAAATCCGTTGCAGCTCAGTCTGCGATGTATCAATTTTTACAATGCGAGATTGGACTGACATCATCGCAAATCGACGCAATCCACGATGGAACCCCTCAGGCAGTCTCTTTGCCGGCTCGCTCGCCGAGCGAAGTATTTTTGATTGGAGTCATCTACATCAAAGCCCCTCCCGAGCGGTATCTGAATTATGCTCGGGATATTGGGGAGCTCCGAAAGCTTTCGTCTTACGAAGCCGTTGGGTCCTTTAGCGCCCAACCCGTATTATCTGATTTGCGCGGCTTCACCCTGGATAGAGACGAGGTGGACGATCTAAAGCACTGTATCCCTGGAGATTGCTCATTGCAGATCTCCATAAGCTCGATCGAGAAACTCGGGCGCACTATCAACTGGTCATCCCCTGATGTGTTCGATCAAGTTAATGAATATGTGAGAAGGGATGCGCTCAACGTCCTATTGGCTTATCAGCAGGCGGGGAATCCTGCTTTGGGAGTTTATAACGACAAGCCAGATCCGACTGTCGTCGATACGACGTTCGCCTCTCTCCTCACGTATAAACATCTGCTTCTGCAGCGATATCTCCCCGGCCTTTACCAGCATCTCATGGTGTATCCGAAGGAAAAGTCCCCAGGCATGGAGGATAGGTTCTACTGGGCAAAGGTTCGCTTCGGGTTGAAGCCGACATTCCGCATAGTCCACACCGTCATGATGAAAGGTGATCCGAAAGACAGTGTTGCTTATGCCATCGCCGAAAAACAACTGTACGCGACGCATTACTTTAAGTCGGCGCTCAACCTCTCGATTTGCATCCGAGATGCTGACGCTACTAAAGCAAAGGGCTTCTATCTGATGATGATCATGGGATCCGAACAGTCTGGGTTGACGGGTGCAAGGGGAACAGTTCTTCGGAAAGTTGCCGTCAATCGCTCAATCGCGAATCTGCGTCGAGCGCTCATAAACATCCGTGAACGGCTTGAGAAGCAATGAGTGACTAAGCCGAGGGCTCAAAACAACTCTTTTCCTTCGAGCTGGTGTGAGTATCACGAGCGATAGATGCGCGAACGTTGAACTAGAGGCAGTGTTCTCTCGTACAAGGTTGCGGCCTCGCCGACAAGGTGGGAGCTCTGGGTGCCCGATGACTACTGGCTGGAACGGTCTCGTTCCGTGATCCATAGACGCGGGAGTCTGTTGGCGACATCATTTATCGAATGGAGACAGAGGTCCGCTATGTGCGGAATCCTGAACTCCTCGGTAGCTTTACCAACACAGGGAGGTTCGGCATCACTTCAGCTTTCAATTGGTGAGACTTACAAAGGTCAAATGTCCATGTTACGTATGTGTGTTCGAAGAAAATATCGCGTTCGATCGAACGCCAACTGCGCGCTTTGAGCGTGAAACTGCGATGGGTCGCTCAGGCGAGCGAAGGCTTCTCCGGCCGGGTAGGCGAACTCTTCCAAGTTTGGGATGGCCTCATGGATTCGACTCAGGGCCAAAGATGAGAGTCGCGGATCTGACTCACCATAGTGGAACTGCACAGGAATATCCAGAGGTCCAGATAACCAAGACAAATCCCAGGGCACATAGTAGCTGATTGCGGGAATCGTCAACTCTTGAGCAGCTCTAAGGCCGACCGAGCCTCCCCAGCCAAAACCGATGATGGCTGTTTTCCCGGCATGGGCGATCGCGCCGGCGGCCGTTCGGGCCAGTTCCGTAGCTACCTCCAGACCGAGGTGGTCGGCTAGCCCGTTCCCGAGCTGGTGGTCGGCAACCCCATAATCTAGCTCCACTTCACGCTGAATCTTGTCGAAGAGAGCCGGTACTACGACGAGATATCCCTCGTTGGCATACCGTTCGGCGATCTGCCGCATGTCGAAATTGACCCCAAATATTTCAGGAATGAGAACGACTCCTCCGACAGGCCGGTCATCGGGCTCTGCGGACCATCCGTTCATGGGGCCGTGAGGGGTTACGATTGTGATCCAGTGACTCATCGAGCGATCTCCTTGAAGCTCTTCCGTGCGTGAAACTGCGTCTCAACTGCACCATATTGATTTTCGGTCGCTGGAGACAAAGCCTTACTTGTCTATCAGGTGGCACAGCGCTTGATTGTTCCTAAAAAAGACAGTTGACACTTGTCAATATTGAATGTAATTATTCTCGCCGCAAACAAACAGAATAGTTTGTCTGTATATGTGATCACCGTCGATAGTGACGAATTCGGGAAGGCTGAATGAGACTGAAGGACAAAGTAGCGATTGTCACCGGGGCTGCCACTGGCATTGGAAATGCCATCGCTCGATCGTATGTAGCTGAGGGTGCGAAGGTAGTCATCGCAGATGTAAAAGGCGCCGAAGAGGCTGCAGCGGAGTTGGGCCCAGACGTCGCCTTAGGCGTCTACACCAATGTTGCCGACCAGGAAAGTACTCAAAAGATGGCAGCTTCCACGCTGGAGCGGTTCGGCCGAATCGATATTCTCGTGAATAACGCCGGCATCTTCACCGGACTGAACTACGTCCCCATGGAGCAGCTGAAGGTCTCGGACTGGGAAAAGATCCTGGCGGTCAACGTTCAGGGGCCATGGCTGTGTACCAGCGCCGTATCGGGTGCGATGCGGGAAGGTGGTGGCGGCAGAGTCATCAATATCGCCTCGGTGATTGCCCACGTCGGGATTCCGTTCATGCTGCACTACGTTGCCAGCAAGGGAGCCGTAGCGGCTATGACGCGCGCCATGGCGAGAGAGTTTGCCGCGACCAAAGCGAAGATTACGGTGAATGCGATTTCCCCAGGCTATACGCACTCAGCAAATGCTATGGCCAACACGGAACAACACAAACAGTTTGAGGGTGTTTCTTCGCAGATGCGAACGATTGAACGGGCCCAGGTTCCCGCCGACATTGCTGGCGCAGCGCTCTGGCTCGCCAGCGACGAAGCGTCGTATGTCAACGGGCAAAACATCGTTGTCGACGGCGGCATCTTCATGAGTCTTTGAGCGCCAAGCGCGACGAGGACAACAGAGCGGATCGGGACGGAGGGATGGCAGTGAGCACGAGCGTGAGAACAGTCGGGAATGCGGAATCGGTTGGCCAGCCAGTCGACTTTCGTCAGCAGAACCTGATCGGCGGACAGTGGAGAGATGCCGTGTCAGGTAAGACCATCCTCGTCGAAAACCCTGCAACGGAAGAAGTGATCGCCGAGATCCCACAGAGCGGGCAAGAGGACGTGGACGAGGCCGTCCGTGTAGCGAGAGCAACATTTGAATCATCTGCATGGAAGAGGATGCGGCCGATCGACCGGGGGCGCATTCTGGAAGACATAGCCCGCAAGGTCGAGGAGAACGCTGAGGAACTGACGTATCTGGAGTCTCTGGACACGGGCAAGGCTATCTCGTTTGCCAAGGTCATCGACCTGCCTTCTACCACCGATGTATTTCGTTACATGGGCGGCTGGTGCTCGAAACTCAGTGGAAAGACCCCTCCAATCTCCTACGACGGTAAGGAGTATCACGCTTATACACGGCGGGAGCCCGTTGGCGTTGTCGGTGCGATTACACCATGGAACTACCCGCTGGCTTTGGGGTCCTGGAAGATTGCATCGGCGCTGGCGGCAGGCTGCACGGTCGTGATGAAGCCGACCGAGTTGACACCGCTGAGTACTCTGCGCCTTGCCGAGCTTTGTCTGGAGGCAGGACTTCCGGAAGGTGCGCTGAATGTTGTCAATGGCTATGGACACGAGGCTGGTGCAATGCTCGCCAGTCACTCAGACGTCGACAAGATTACCTTCACAGGGTCCACGGTGGTGGGCAAGAAGATCGTCGAGTATGCGCTGGGCAACATGAAGCGCGTGACTCTCGAGCTCGGCGGCAAATCACCGAGCATCGTCTTTGCCGACGCGGACTTGAATCAGGTCGGTCTTGGTGCCGCTCTGGCTGTCTTCTTCAATTCAGGACAGATCTGCTTCGCGGCGAGCCGGCTATTCGTTCAGGAGAGCGTCTATGACCAGGTCGTTGAGGCCGTCGCCGCTGTCGCCTCGCAGTTCAAGGTAGGGAATGGGCAGGAACTGGACACGATGCTGGGGCCGTTGGTGTCACGCAAGCAGCAGGACCGTGTCCTTGGCTATGTCGCATCGGGTGTCGAACAAGGTGCCCGGCTTGTCTATGGGGGACACAAGGTCGGAGAGAAGGGATACTTCCTCCAGCCCACCGTGTTCGCAGACGCCAAGCCCTCCATGAAGATCGCCCAGGAGGAGATCTTCGGTCCTGTTGTGAGCATCTTCCCCTTCCGCGACGAAGAGGAGGCCATCCGGCTCGCCAATGACACGACGTATGGTCTGGCAGCCAACATCTGGACACGTGACATCAAGAGAGCACACCGGGTAGCGCACAGGCTACAGGCGGGCTCCGTCTGGATCAACTGCCACGGCGTAATCGATCCCGCCGCGCCGTTTGGTGGTTTCAAGCAGTCGGGCTGGGGTCGCGAAATCTCGGAGGAAGGGCTCTACGCATATACCGAAACCAAGACGGTCTGCGCATTGCTCGATGAGTAGGCACGCATTCGGTTAGAGGACATTACGTCCGAAAGGAGATGCATCATGGACTACATCAAGTACTACTTCGCCCCGCTGATCCAATGTCTGGCGATATATGGCTTCTACCGGGGCGGCTACTACACGTTGATTGCGATCGCGGCATTTCCTGCCATCGCAATCCTCGATGCGCTTCTGCCGCTTGATCTGTCGGAGCGTAAAATCAAGAGCCATTTCTGGGCATACCTTCCGGTTTGGCTGTCAACTCTGCTGCTGCCTGCCATGTACTTCGTCTTTTCCTGGTCGATCGCGCACAATCACCTCAACGGATGGGAGATGGCAGGCGGTGTGGCAGGACTGGCATGGCTGTCGGTTGTTCCCGGCGTCCCCGCAACCCATGAGCTGTACCACTCCCGCGGACGCCTGGCCCGTTTCGTTGGTCGCTATGGGCAGATCGTCTTCCTCGACACGATGCGCATGGAGATTCACGTCGTCGGCCATCACCGCGATGTCGGCACCGAGGCAGATTGCGACACAGCACCTCGTGGAACAAACCTCTATGCCTTCTCGATCAACTCGGCATGGAAGTCTTTCCAGCTTGAGCTGCATGTAGACGCGGACAGGCTGCGGGCGATTGGCAAATCGCCTTATGGAATCCGGCACTCGCTCTGGCGGGCGCTCCTTGCGATCGTCGTCTTCCTGGGAATTCAGTATGCATTAGGCGGTTGGGTCGCCTCTGGATTGTCATTGATCGCTATGACCATTGCGCGTTTCTGGGTCGAAGCCTTCAATTACTACCAGCACTTCGGTCAGATCCGCGTCGAAGGCATGCCGATCGAGAAGCATCATGTCTGGAACCACTATGGGACCATCTCGCGGCTGTACGCTTTCGAAATTACCAATCATGCCGAGCATCACCTGGACTCCTACATTCCCTTCTACGGGCTGGCTCCAGACCGACAGGCGATCATCATGCCCAGCATTATAGTTTGCTTCCTTTCGGGCTTCGTGCCGCCGCTGTGGTATGGCCGGATCATCAAACCCGCTCTGCGCCGGTGGGACAACGAGTTCGCATCTCCGGCCGAACGTCGTCTGGCGATGGCTCAGAACCGGAAGGCTGGATGGGAAAACTGGTTCGAAGAGCCGAGCAGCGGCAAGAAGCAAATCCTGGCGCATGGCTAAGTGAAACCGCAGGAAAGGTACACGTGTTGGAGACCCGAGTGGAAAGTGATAACCCGATAAGAGTCCTTCAGCAACGCATGGTTGGGCACGGCATGTTGATTCTTCTCGTCGGTCTGGTTGCCGGACTTGGACTTTTAGTCAGCCTGATCGGAGGTCTGGAGGCATGGCCGGGGAGGATTGTCGGAATCGACATACCCGGCCATACCGAGGGATGGGTTCGTTTTCATCTAGGACAGTTGCTGAACTCCTTTCTTGTGATCCTGGTGGCTCTCGTTCTTCCGTTGCTTGCATTCGAGCCTTCAACTGCCCGACGCATAGGCTGGCTGACTGTCGGAATCGGATGGGCGAATACCCTTTTCTACGCTGCGGCCCTGTTTGCTCCCAACAGGGCATTGACCTTTGGCGATAACCGATGGGGAGCTGCAAATCTTGCTTCCCTTATCGGTCTGGCCCCTGCTCTGGTGTTTACGTTAATTTCATTCGTTGTTACCGTTCTGCTCGCTCAGCAGGCATTTCGCAGTCCGAGCGTGGATTAGTTAACGCGAGCTCTAGGTGAATTGATGCGCGATCTGTTTAAATCCGTCTTCGGCAATTCCCAACCGAAGAAGTTTCGGATTCTTCCTCAGGATGTGACCATTGAACTCGGCCCCAAACAGACGCTACTTGAGGCCGCGCTGGCCAACGGGATTGCCTATCCCCACGACTGTACAGTCGGAACGTGCGGGTCTTGCAAGAGTCGTCTCCGTGAAGGCAGGGTGCGAGAGGCCACTCCCTTTGGATACACGCTTTCCAAAGCTGAACTCGATGCCGGATACATTCTTGCCTGTCAGGCTTTTCCGCGCGACGAGATGACCGTCGTCGAACTCGAGCCACCATCGATTGATCTGCCGCCCGTAGAAAAGTACACGGCAAGCATATTGATCACCGAGCCACTCACGCACGACATTCTGAAAGTGACGGTTCGCGTCGACCGTCCCGTGAAGTATGCAGCAGGACAGTATGCGAATCTACGTGTTCCTGGCTCCGGCCGGTTTCGTTCGTACTCGTTTGCGAACCCCCCGCAGCGCAAGGGCAGGACAACACTCGACTTCTATATCCGAAAGGTGCCAGGAGGAGAATTCACGGAAGCGCTGTTTCGCGGGGAGTTAGAGGGCAAGCAGCTCGAGATGGAAGCCCCCCAGGGAACATTCCACCTTCGTGGAGGAGATGCTCCCATGATCTGCATCGCCGGTGGGAGTGGGTTGGCGCCTCTGATGAGCATCCTTGAATATGCGAGAATCAACCGGATTAAGCGTCGGTGCGTACTATTGTTCGGCGCGCGAACACAAGCGGACCTGTATCAATTAGATGCCATTCGCAGAATCGGCGAGAACTGGCAAGACGTGTTCGAGTTCATTCCGGTGCTTTCGCATGAACCTGACGGAAGCGACTGGCCAGGCGCTCGTGGCTTTGTGACGGAATATATTTCGCCAAAATTCTGTGAAGGAGCCGATGGCTATCTCTGTGGGCCTCCGCCGATGATTGATGCAGCAATCGCCAAATTGACCTCGCATGGAATCACTCCTGACAGGGTCTTCTATGACAAGTTCACGGACGCGAGGGACACGTTGAAACAAAGGGAGCCGGTAGCACTTCGCCAGTAAGCAAGCGGGAAAGCGGGTCCTTAAAGATTAGTTGACAGCAAACATACAAACAGCCTAGTCTGTTTGTCACTTCTACAAGAACCGCGAAGGCAACGTCGAAACGCAAATGCAATACGCAGGATGGAAAGGCACACAACAGATTTATGTATGAGGGCATCGACAGGATCGTGATAGCGGGCGCCGGACAAGCGGGAGCAACGGTAGCTTTTGGCTTGCGCCGTGCGGGCTACAATCGCGAGATTGTGGTGGTCGGCGAGGAAGCACACCTGCCCTATGAGCGCCCTCAGCTCTCGAAAGAGATGCTCAAGCCGGAAAAGAACGGCAATCACTGCTCCATAAAGTCTCGCAACGACTATGCGGATCATGAGATTGGTCTGGAGCTCGGACATAGGATCGCTCAGGTAGACGGTGGCGAACGAAGAGTTTTTCTCGAGGATGGTCGTGAGATCGGCTACGACCGTCTGGTGATTGCGACAGGAGTGAATCCAAGGAAACTCCCGATGGCGCTCGGCGATGCAGACCATATGCATTACCTTCGGACCGTCGAGGACGCCCGAAAACTGCGAGCCGATCTTGAGACAGGGAAACCTATAGCCATCGTTGGAGGCGGAGTCATAGGGCTTGAGGTTGCCGCGGCGGCACGCGCTTTGGGATGCAATGTGATCGTCGTTGAGGCTGCGGACAGGCTTATGTCACGAAGCGTGGACGATATCGTCTCCAGCTATCTGGATAGGGCTCATCGCAACAACCAGATCGATATACGCTACGGTGTCCACGCGACGGAGTTGTCGAACGGAATTTTGAAACTGTCGAACGGCGATACGGTTCCAGCCTGCAGTGTGCTTGTCGGGATAGGTGTAACGCCAAACGTGGCAGGTTTCGAACATCTGGGCATCACCGATGTTGCCGGGGTTCGAGTGGACGCTCATGGACAGAGCGGCATTGAAGGGATCTTCGCGACGGGGGATATTGCCTCCCAGCCTCAGGGTGCTAGATTTGGCCGTGTCGAGACATGGGCAAATGCGCAGGACCATGCCTTGAATGTCGTCAAAAACCTGCTGGGCGAGCGTAGTCGGTATGAATCGCCTACATGGTTTTGGTCCGACCAGGGACCGCTCAATCTGCAGGTCGTTGGCGATGGGACTCATGGCAAGCGCGTCATCCGCGGAGACGAACGCGGAGACTCGTTCAGCGTCTTCTGGCTGGACGATAACGATCAAGTTACGGGCTGTTCATCGATCAATTCGCCCAAAGACATGGCAATGGCGCGCCGGTGGGTAAAGCAAGGAAATCGGGTCGATCCGCAACGGATTGAGGATACGACGGTACCGCTGCGCGACTGCGCGATCTGAAAGAGTCGATTACTGAACTAACGAGGGAAATGGGTATGGTGAGCGAAGCGAGATTAGTCGAGGTTGACGAACAAAATCAGCAATTCCGTGTGGCGCGGGAGGCGTTCGTCACCGATCAGGTACTAAGAGACGAATACGAGAAGATCTTTGATCGGTGCTGGCTGTACGTCGGCCATCAGTCTGAATTCAAGAAGCCAGGTGACTTTGTTACGCGCACGATCGCTCGCCGAAACCTGCTTATCACCATGGGGACAGATAACCGGATTCATGCATTCTTCAACACGTGCCCCCACCGCGGCGCCACTGTTTGCCGGGAGCCATCCGGAAATTCAAAGAACTTCCAGTGCTTTTACCATGGCTGGGTTTTCGGCTGTGACGGCAACTTGAAGAGTCAGCCAGGTAAGGAAAGCTACGGTGGAGGATTCATCGGAAGCGACCGTGGAAATCTTGTACCCGTTCCCCACTTTGATAGCTATGCCGGCTTTTGCTTTGTCAGCTTCAATCCCGACGTGGCGTCGCTGCCCGACTACCTGGCTGGAGCGAAGGAGTATCTGGACCTGGTCTCCAACTACTCCGACAGTGGAATGGCCATTTCGAGCGGTACCCAGGAATATGCGATCCGCGCCAACTGGAAGCTGCTCGTCGAAAACAGCGTCGATGGCTACCACGCGGTCAGCACGCACGCAACGTACCTCGACTACCTCAAGAACACCAACGGAAGCCTCTCCAACACAAAACTTGAAGGCAGAAGCCGTGATCTCGGCAATGGTCATGCGGTCCTCGAGTACACCGCGCCCTGGGGCCGACCGATTGCCTCCTGGATTCCATTATGGGGGGAGGACGGAAAGCAAGAGATAGACCAGATCTATGCTCGCCTCGTTGAGCGCCATGGAGAGGAGATGGCGGACCGCATGGCGCACAAAAACAGGAATCTATTGATCTTCCCGAACCTCGTCATCAACGACATTATGGCGATTACGGTACGCACCTTCTACCCTCAGGCGCCGAACTACATGCTGGTCAACGGCTGGTCCCTGGCCCCCAACGAAGAATCCGATTGGGCAAAGAAGTTCAGGCTAAGCAACTTTCTTGAATTCCTCGGACCAGGTGGATTCGCAACGCCCGATGACGTCGAAGCGTTGGAGTCGTGCCAGAACGGTTTCAACAATTACAGGCTAGTTCCCTGGAGCGACATCTCCAAGGGAATGGGGAAAGAGACGCCAAGCTACGACGATGAGTTACAGATGCGTGCCTTCTGGTCGCGCTGGAACGAGTTCATCTCTGGATCGCCGTCTCCCCTGAAATCGCTGCACCAGATCTCTCCGGCTGCTTGAGGACATCGACAATGAATGCCGTCGCCATTGAAAAAGAAACATCAAGAATTCCCTCCTCGAGTGACTTCGCCGCCTATGTGACGCGAGCGGAGGTAGAGGATCTGCTGTACTACGAGGCGGATCTGCTGGATACCTGGCAGCTGAGGGAGTGGCTGACTCTCTTCACAGAGGACGGCTCCTATTACGTCCCATCGACCGATCTGCCTCACAATGCCAGTTCCGATTCGAGTCTGTTCTACATCGCCGATGACCCCGTGAGATTGCATGAACGGGTTGTTCGCCTGATGAAGAAGACGGCCCATGCAGAATACCCTCGATCGCGCACGCGTCATCTGGTAAGCAATGTTCGAATCCTCGATGCAGGCCCCGCGGAGATTCGGGTAGCTGCTGCGTTTGTGACCTATCGGATGAAGTTCGGAAGTAACGATGCCTATGTAGGGAGCACCGAGTACCGTCTACGCCGTGTAGACGGACAGCTTCGGATTGTAGAGAAGCGTTGCTTCCTTGACCTAGAAGCGCTCCGCCCGCACGGCCGGGTGAGCATCATTTTGTAAAAGAGGACAGCCATGGATATCACACTACCGTTTCGTTACAAGAAGCTTGGCTATGCAGCCATCAACGTGACCGATTTGAAACGGTCGGTAGATTATTACCGTGACATCGTGGGTCTGGACGTGGTGCGCCAGGACGAGAGCATCGCCTACCTGCGGTGCAGCCGGGATCATCACAACATCATTCTGTTTCAGGCTCCAGAGCGTGGGTTGAAGCGCGTGGGCTTTGAGATGGAGCAGGAGAGCGATGTACGGTCCGCTTACGCCCACTTTGAGGAACGCGGATTTGAACCGGAATGGGTGCCCAAAGATGAGGCAAAAGACCTGAAGCAGAGCCTGGGTTTCCGTGTACGGGAGCGCCACAGCGGTCTTCAGTTTGAACTGTTCGTGGGCAACATGCACCTGAGCAAGCCTTTCGTGCCGACGGTCGCGAACATCGCCCGAATCGGTCATGTGGTGATCGGCAGCGAGAACTTCGAGGAGAGCAAGGATTCCCTGGTGCGTGACTTCGGCTTCCGCATCTCCGACCTGATCGAAGACAAGATCGTATTCATGCGCTGCCACCCCAACCCGTTCCACCATACCTTTGCGGTTGGGCCGGCCAGCGTCAGCCACTTCCATCATGTGAACTTCATGGTGACCGACATCGATGATGTGGGCAAGGCGCTCTATCGGATCAAGAAGAACAACATCAAGGTGGTCTTCGGACCGGGCAAGCATCCGCCATCGACCAGCGTCTTCTTTTACTTCCTTGACCCGGACGAGATGACCGTGGAGTACAGCTTCGGGATGGAAGAGTTCGCCGAGAACGGCGCGAGGCCTCCGCGATATATGGAGCCGGCTCCGGAGTCGCTCGATGTCTGGGGAGCTGTGCCTGACCCACTGTTTGGGAAGAGTGGACCCATCGAGCGAGCGGCTGTCGAGGCGCCGGTCGAGGTCGCAGGTTGAACGTTGTTTCTTTGCTGCCGTAACCAGATCGCCGTCTTCATCGGCGGCGATCTGTTCATCTCTCGCTTATAACAACGCTGTTCTGATTCTTGTAGGGGAAGTGTAAATGAGTCTCTGGCTTGACATGCTTGGCGCGGAAATCCGCTTCGTTGACACAAAGAATTTTGGCACTATTCGGATCGCGGAAGCCGGAAAAGGAAATCCCGAAGCGATCTTCTTTCAGCATGGGCTCAATGGGCATCTGGAGGCCTATGCCAAGAACATCATGTCCTTGTCAAAAGACTTTCACATTGTCGCCTTCGACTATGTGGGACACGGCCTCTCCAGCAAGCCGGTGCGAAAGTACACGCCCATGATGCTGGCTGAGCAACTGGGCGAGCTGATGGACGAGCTAGGTATCTTTAAAGCTCATCTTTCCGGGGAGTCACTCGGGGGGTGGGTTTCGGGTCATTTTGCAGCCGCATACCCTGACAGGGTCGGCCGATTGATGTTGAACACGGCCGGCGGAATTCCGATCGTGACCGAAAAGGGCAAGCAGGACCTGCAGACGTTTATCGGGCTGAACAAGCGGAACATTGACAACACCCCGAGCTACGAATCGGTACAAGCGCGCATGCACTGGCTTATGCATCCCAAGAATCGCCACCTGGTGGACGACGAACTCGTCGATCTGAGACTCAGGATTTATCTGAACCCAGCCAGCCGCGCCATCCTCCCAAATCTTAATGAGATTGTGGAGCATCACGATGAGTATCTCCTGCCTCTCGAAAAACTGCCCAAAGGCACACTCTTTCTGTGGACGCACGATAACCCGATTCACGATACCGAATCGGTAAAGGCGGCACAGGCTCAAGTGCCGGAGAGCATTCTGTACTTCATGAAGGGCGACGCTGCCCACTGGCCGCAGTACGAGGCGATCGACGAATTCAACGATGTCGCTACCAAGTTCTTCAAGACAGGAAAGGTGGAGTGAGCAGCGGAGATGAGTGAAGAGACCAAGATCGCGGAATTATTGTGGCATGCGCAGTCGCGAATGGAACCCTGCGCGCCGGTGCGGGAATATTTCGACGGAAAAGACGAACGCGGCCAAGCCGCACTAGCCTACTCCGTGCAGCAGATCAACATCCAGCGGCAGGTGGAAGGTGGCCGAAGGATTGTCGGCCGCAAGATCGGCTTGACCTCTCCCGCGGTTCAGAAGCAGCTTGGTGTGGACCGGCCCGACTTTGGCACCCTGCTGGACGACATGGCCATCGTGGATGGCCAGCCAATCGATGCATCGCGTCTTCTCCAGCCGAAGGCGGAGGCCGAGATTGCACTGGTGCTTGGCCGCGACCTTGATCACGAACGACACACCGTTGCAGACCTGATCGGCGCTACGGCATATGCCTTGGCCGCAATCGAAGTTGTTGCCAGCCGGATTGCCGGCTGGAACATCCGCTTTGTCGATACGGTAGCCGACAATGCTTCGTCAGGATTATTTGTCCTTGGGACGCAGCCGTTGCCTCTCGCGAAACTCGATCTCGCAGGCGTGTCGATGCGGATGACGCGCGGGGAGGAGAAGGTGTCCGAAGGTAAGGGATCGGCCTGCCTGGGCAATCCTTTGAATGCAGCGCGCTGGCTTGCGGACACGCTGGTTCACGTCGGCACACCGTTGCGAGCGGGCGACATCGTGCTGACCGGCGCGCTTGGTCCCATGGTGGCGGTGGAAGCAGGCCAGACCTACACCGCTCAGATCGATGGTTTCGGCCCTGTAAGGGCAATCTTCTCTTGAGGAACAACTGCTATGAGCTTGAACGACGAAAAGAGTGCCGTTGCCATCATCGGGTCCGGCAATATCGGAACCGATCTGATGGTGAAGATCCTGCGTCATGGAAAAAATCTCAAAATGGGCGCATTTGTGGGTATCGACCCGGAATCGGATGGTCTACGGAGAGCAGCTCGCATGGGGGTGCCGACCGTCTCCACAGGCATCGAAGGTCTTCTCGCCCACCCGGATTTCGGCTCCATCCGCTACGTTTTCGACGCTACGAGCGCCGGGGCGCACGCCAGGCATGAAGAGCTTCTCCGACCATATGGCGTGCGAGTCATCGACCTTACACCAGCGGCGATTGGGCCGTTTGTCGTTCCAGCGGTGAATCTCGATCAGTACCTCGATGCGCCAAACGTCAACATGGTCACTTGCGGTGGACAGGCAACGATCCCCATCGTCAGCGCCGTGGCCAGTGTTGCTCCGGTGGAGTATGCGGAGATCGTAGCATCGATTTCGAGCCGATCCGCCGGACCAGGAACTCGCGCCAATATTGATGAGTTCACGGAGACGACCTCGAATGCCATCGTCGGTGTGGGCGGTGCAAACCAAGGAAAAGCCATCATCGTTCTGAACCCGGCTGAGCCACCGCTCATCATGCGCGATACGGTCTATTGCCTGGTGCCCGGCGACTCCGATCAAAAGGCCATGGTTGACTCCATTGGAAGGATGGTGGCCGGTGTCAAGGCCTACGTGCCCGGATACCGCCTGAAGCAAGCCGTCCAGTTCGATGAGTTCAAGGGACGCATGCCTCAAGAGCCGGAAGAGTCCAGGCTGCCGCGGTTGAAGGTATCGGTGTTTCTGGAGGTCGAAGGTGCTGGCCACTACCTGCCGAGCTATGCAGGAAACCTAGACATCATGACAAGCGCGGCGTTGGCGACCGCCGAGCGGATCGCGGCCCACCAGTTAGTGGCGGCATAAGGAGGAAGTCGATGTTCGATAAGGACAAGAGGATCTATGTTTCGGATGTAACTTTGCGCGACGGCATGCACGCGGTCCGCCACCAGTACAGTCTTGACGACGTGGGGCGGATCGCGAAAGCCCTGGATGAGGCCGGAGTCAGCAGCATCGAAGTCGCGCACGGTGACGGCCTGCAGGGATTGTCCTTCAACTATGGCTTCGGCGCTCACACCGACCTTGCATGGATTGAGAAAGCGGCAAGCGTTGTGAAACAAGCGAAAATCGCCACGCTCCTGCTTCCTGGCATCGGTACGGTACACGACCTCAAGGCCGCCCACGCGGCAGGGGCAAGCGTGGTGCGTGTGGCAACGCACTGCACAGAGGCAGACATCTCCAAACAGCACATCGAGTATGCGCGAAATCTTGGAATGGATACCGTCGGCTTCCTGATGATGAGTCATATGAGCACGCCAGCTGCCTTGGCAGAACAGGCAAAGAAGATGGAGAGCTATGGTGCGCAGACGGTATATGTGGTCGATTCCGGTGGCGCGATGAACATGTACGACATCGTGGAGCGCATCCGGGCCTTCCGCGACACGTTGGATCCGACAACACAGGTTGGGATGCACGCGCACCACAACTTGAGCCTCGGGGTCGCCAACTCCATTGTTGCCCTCGAAAACGGTGCTGATCGAGTTGACGCTAGCCTGACCGGAATGGGTGCCGGCGCCGGGAATGCCCCTCTTGAGGTTTTCATTGCCGTGGCGGATAAGATTGGGCTCAATCATGGATGCGACGTTCGCAAGCTGATCGATGCAGCCGAAGACATAGTGCGGCCGCTACAGGAGCGCCCCGTGCGGGTTGATCGAGACACTCTTGCTCTCGGGTATGCAGGAGTCTACTCAAGCTTTTTGAGGCATGCCGAAACGGCAGCGCAAAAGTATGGTCTAAGCGCATTCGACATTCTGGCAGAGCTCGGCAGGCGCCGAATGGTCGGAGGGCAGGAAGACATGATCGTTGATGTTGCGCTTGACCTTGCCCGCTCGTCCGAGACTCTGACTGTTCCGGCTTAGCCGGGAAGCAGAATCGGAGATGGAAGGTAACACCGTTTCAACGACTCAGGGCACGGAGGTCCGTGTGGTCTGTTTATCGAGAAGGCCAAGGAGTGATTGCAATGAATGATGAAGTGATTCTCCGGCAGGCCGCGGACGAACTCTACCGCGCGCAGCACAGTGGATATGCGTGTTCTCCTATTCGGCATATGGTTCCTTCCGGGCAGACATATGCAACTGCTTATGCCATCCAGGAGATCAATACACGACGTGGCCTAGCTTCGGGGCGCAGACTCTTCGGCCGCAAGATCGGATTGGCGTCAGTGGCGACCCGAAAGCCGCTTCGCTTAAATCAGCCGGGTTTTGGGATGTTGTTTGATGATATGCAAGTGCCCAATCGGGCTCGCCTGCTGCTCGATGACTTCATTCAGCCAAAGGTTTCGGCGAACATTGCCTTCGTGATGAAAGCTCCCTTGGAAAACAGGGTGTCCACTCCAGAGGAGATCATCGGTGCGACCGAGTATGTATGTACAGCGCTTGAGATCGTTGATAGTCGTATCGCGCATTGGGACATCGACCTTTTCGATGCCATCGCGGACAATGCCTCCTCCGGAATGTTTATCTTGAGCGATGAACGCCATCCTTTGAGCGACTTTGATCGCTTTCATTGGAAGATGGTCATGCGGTGGTGCAATTGCGAGACGGTATCGACTGGAAGCGCAGTGGATTGCGATTTGAGCCCTCTTGACGCCGCTTCTTGGCTGGCCAGGAGAATGATCGAACTAGGGCGTCCCCTTCTAGCTGGGGATTGTATCCTCGTAGGCCCGCTGGGGCCGATGGTAGCCGTCCGTCCTGGGGATTCCTATGTCGTATCGATCAATGGACTGGGAAACGCAGCTGTCATCTTCGATTGAGAGCGACACTTCAAAGCCTCGGTCGCGGTCTCTTGCGGGAGGCGGCAACTATGTCAATATGCATGCCTATTTATTCATATGCGAGTGCTTGGACGACATCTTCTCGAACAGCCTTTGTGGCGGGCATGATCGTCCCTAGTACGGCGCCCGCAACGGCAATCAGTCCGGCGATCGACCACCAACGGTACACCGTTTCGCAGGTGAGTCCTGACCTGCCGATGTGCGTCATCAACCATTGCACGACGTAGGTTAGGGCTATTCCAGCAACAGTTCCACTGAGCGCGATGACAAGAGTCTCCTTTATAAGCAAGGAAAAAATCATAGACGAGGACGCACCTAGCGCCTTGAGGACACCGATCTCGCGTGTCCGCTCGAGAACCGCTGTGTACATAGCCATCGACACTACAATGAACCCAACAATGACAGCAACAGCGATGACCACCCCGATAAAGTTACGCAATAGGCCGATGCTGTTGATGGACAGGAGGGAGGTAAATTCTTCCATCGTGTAGATTGGGTATCCCTTGAGCAAAGTCTTCAGCTCGTTGACGACAATTCCGATCTGCTTCGGATCAGCAACCTTGATATAGATCTGACTCAAGTGGTGCGGATTGCCGGTAACCTCCTGCAGCATTGGGAGCCGCACGCAAATCCTGGTGAGCTTCCCTGACTCAAAAATCCCGGCTATGCGCCAAGTGTGTCCCACGAGCGAGACCGAATTTCCAACATGCAGATTCTTCTGGCGAGCATAGTATTCGTCGAGGAGGATATCGTCGTCCGTCTGAAACGGTCCGCCTTCAATAAAATGGAACCCTCCACTCATCTTCGAAAACTGGTCTAGGTCGAGGCCCGTAACAGTATCAAACCCTTCCAACGGCTGTACGACAGTCCCAATCGCAAGCCCCACACCAGGTTGCTTTTCGAGCAAGGGTATAAGCTTGTCGCTCATGGGAGCCGTGCTGAGCGAGATCACAGACGATCCTGGTGGGCGAATCATGATGTCTGCCCCCACTCCGCGTGCCCGGCGCGCCGTGCCATCCAGCGTGCCGTAGCTGACGCCAACCAACGTCAAGATCATCGTCACTTCCACTGCGATTGCCAGAATGCTCAGGAGGCTACGGACGGGACGAAACTTCAGATTGGAGACTACAAACCTGTTAAGCGTGTTAGACAATGGGCCTCAGTCTCTGGCAACAACCATTTCATAGGAAGATGCCCGTTGCTGTCTTAGGGAACGCTCGAACGTCGCTAGGCGCGCTTCGATATCGCCTTCGATCTCTTTTCGTTGAATAACGTCTTCGCGGTAGCGGCGCAAGAAATAATCAATCGTCTCGACACGAATACGAATCGATCCGGAGGGCTTGTTCTCATCAAGGTCTTTGAAGGAAAAGTACGGCGTTCCGGACTGCTCGATGATCCCCTCGATGACGCCGTAGATTGGAGCATCATGACCACATTTGAAGCTTGATACTTCAAGGGCCACCAGATTAGGGTGACGAGCCGTAAATTTGGCGGCCCACACCTTGTGATTCGTGCTGGTGGAGTAGCGGTTCTTCCACACATCGGAGATGTCAAGCGGATGGGTGATTCGTCCGGAACGCACCTCCTCGCCAAAGAGCCGGTCGAGAAGGTCTTCATCGAGCGGGAGTGTGCTCTGCGAGAAGACCGGATAGCCAAGCTTCTGGAACTCCTCCATAATTTCGTGATTCAACCCCGGATCATGATGATAGACGCGGCCCAGCATTACGATACCGATTCGATTCTCACGTTCGAGCTGGTCCAGGGCCTCACGCGCCTGACGTCGAATATCCTCCTCACACTGGTGAAGGGCCTTGAAACCCGCATCTAGGGCGCGTTCATTCTCATGGCGGCTTAACCCAAGCACCGGTCCCCAAGCCTTGTACATCTGGTCGGAACATAGCTTCTGATCCTGCAGATTGAGAATGGGATCGAGGTAAAGGATATTGTTCTCACCGAAGAGATCGCTCTCTTTCGTGAATGCAGCCTTCACCGCTTCGGGGGTGGCGGTCACCGTCGGGCACGCATTTGAGCCGGTCAGGTTCACGAGGTGGGTATGGAGCACGTCATACATCGGGAACCAGATGGCATTCAGAGGCTTCTTGCTGTGTTTCGTCGCAAGGAGGTTATAGACATGCGCGATGCCGATCTTTGACGGATAGCAGGGATCAACGGCGCCACGACTCGCTCCGGCGCGGTAGAGTTCAGGCGTCGTGTAATCGGAATAAATGATGTTCTCCGATTTCAGGCCAAGGCTTGCAAAATACGCGTTGAAGAGCGGCGCATACGTGTAAGTGTTGAGTAGGCGAGGGATTCCCACTCGAAATTCGGAGCGCTTGGCTATCAACGAGGCGCGTTCCTTCACGCTTTTTGAGATGAAGAGACCTTTGGTATTGGGAATTGCGTCGGCGACGACCTCGACCTGACGCGCACGGAAGACATCATGGGCTGCGATATCGACAAAATTGGGATTTGCCTCCTTGATCCTGTCGATGTCGGACTTGATGTCCTTCATCTCGTCGAGCTCCTCAACGGTGCCTTTTTCGCAGGTCGCAATAATCAGCCTCTGCTCGCCTACGCGCAGAGGAACCTTCGTCTTACGTGGCTGGAATTCGACGGGCTTCGGTAATTCAACAACCTTATCTGAGCCGGGCGACAATTGAATCTGGACAAGTGGTTCCGCCTTGGCTTTGAAGGAGGAGGGCGCGTGCGAGCTGCAGCCGGTGCTGCATGACGAGCCGTGGGCATCGCCGTAAGGTAGATCAGCCTGAATCGCTTCGAGACTCGGCAGATGTGTCACAACTTCAGTCATTTCCGCCGTCGTTGCAGCATAGTCATCGTTGGGCTGCTCGCCGGTAACATCCACGTCGATGAACGTCCGTAGGCAATTGTTCTTGCAGAAGTAGCAGCGCGTGTCTTCGTTGCGCGTGGTTCTGTAGCGGATGTTGGCGACCGCCTCAAGGCCGATAAAGCTGGTCTGCCGTCCGCGTGCCCAGAGCCTTAGCGCCTCATGTGCAGCACCGATAGCGCCTGATTCTCCACAGTGCTCATGCACGATGATCTCGGGCACCCTGCCATTGGCTCGGAAGCTGGACTTGATGAAGTCAACCTCAGCCTTAACCACGGCAAGATTATTCTGCGTGCCTCCCTGCAGGACAAAGCGGGAACCGAGTGCGGCCAGATTCGGGATGCTGGCCACATAAAGGAACACATTCTTCGGCAGCACGTCGGCAAGGCCCGCCAGAATCTCTTCCGAACGCCACCCCTGACGCTGGAAGTTGACGATGTCGGACTGCATGAAGACCGCGCAACCGTATCCGAAGGAGGGCATGGATTTTGCAGAGAATGCAATATCGGCGAACTCCTCCACCTTCATGCCGAAGCCCTCGGCCGTGGACTGCAAAAAGTATCCGTTGCCGGCCGAACATTGCGTATTCAGTTTGAAGTCTTTGACTCGACCATCTTTAAGGACAATGAGCTTGATGTCCTGTCCGCCTACGTCGATGATGACGTGAGGATCGTCATAGAACTTGAGTGCAGACTCGGTGTGTGCGACCGTTTCTACCAGGGCCACGTCCGCGTTCAGAACATCCTTAAGGATGTCTTTGGCGTAACCGGTTGTTCCAACGCCAAGAACCTCGAGCGTGGCTCCTTTGCTTTCCACCTGCTCCCGCAGCTTCTCGAACATCTCGATGGTGTCCTGGATAGGATTGCCGTTCGAGAGTTGGTAGGTCTTGCAAAGGACTGCACCGTCCTTTCCCAACAGGACAGCCTTGGTCGAAGTGGAACCGCCATCGATGCCGACAAATCCGGAGACCACCTGACCAGGAACAAACTGAGCCGGAACGAACTTCTTCTTTCGATACGTGTCCTTGAAGGCGACGAGTTCGGCGTCTTCCGCCACCAATCCCTTGCCCCCCGAAGCTGCCTTCTCCTCTGCTCGGCCATATTCGATGTAATACAGAAGCTTGTCTGTCCCAAGATAGCGCCCCACGTCGGGGTCCTCATCCTTGCCGAACTCAACAGAACCCAGGGCAGCGAAGTACTGCGCATTCTCTGGCACTTTGATGAGGTCTTCCGGGGCAATACCGTCGGGAACCTCGACCTTCCGCTCCTTCCACATCCTTGGGATATTGGCCTGCCAGGCTTCCCGCATCCCGCGAATAAAGCCATTCGGGCCACCGAGCAACAGAACGTGGGGGCGTAGCGTATGACCACGAGTGAGAACGCTCAGATTCTGTAGAACAATCGCTTCAAAGAGCGACGCCATTAACTCATCTGGAGGCGTGCCAGTCTTTTGCAGGCCATTGATATCGGTCTCGGCGAAGACGCCGCATTTTCCTGCGACCTTATGTAGCTTGATGCCGTGGTAAGCCTGGTTGGAAAGCTCCGAGGCAGGAATCTTTAGCTTCGCGTTGATCTTGTCGATGACGGCACCTGTACCGCCAGCACACTTGTCGTTCATGGAAGGAATCTTCTTCTTCCGCCCCGTCTCTTCGTCGTCTTTAAAAACGATGATTTTTGCGTCCTGGCCTCCAAGCTCGATGACCGAATACACTTCGGGATGAAGCTTCTCCACGGCCAAGGAGACAGCATGCACCTCCTGCACGAACTTGGCCCCGATCATTTCGGCAATCGTGCCACCGCCTGAGCCTGTGATGAAAATGCGGGTACTTTGGGGAGATATGCCAGCTTCGGTTTCCATGCGGCGCAGAAACTCAAGTACTTTCTCCGGTTGGCGGGTTTCGTGCCTCTGGTAATCGTGCCAAACGGTGGCATCGGTCTCTGCATGGACAACGATAGCTTTTACTGTTGTCGATCCAACGTCCAGGCCGACCAGAAATTGAGACATTCACCATCTCCTTGTATTCGATTCATGAATATCGCCAGAAAGAAAGGCGGGGCGCTTCACGATCTCTCGTTCCTGGGCACTGAACCATTGGTGCTTTCCTGCAGAAGTTCGAGCGAAGGTCGGGACGGTGTGGCGCAGTGAGTAACGCAACAGGAGAACGAAGATTGCCCATATTACACAGGTGATGCTGAAACATATCTCCGCAACAACACCAATGAAGAACCGCATTTACGCCACCTGGGACAGCATGCGCGACTCCCGGCGACGCCAGCTCCTGTCCTTATCGATCAGGTCGCTGACATGCCATGCAAACTGCGCTGCTGTACCTGCAACTCCCTCACGATGCGGGACCTTGTACAGGGCACGCTTCATCTCCGGATGTGAGTCCACATATTCGCGTAGTTCCTTAAGTGACTTTCCCGTCTGCTTCAGCACTCCGTCGAACTCGGCCCGGGCTTTCGACCTTGCTTCGGCGAGAGCCATCTGAACGCGACTATGGGCATTCACCTCTCCCTCGCCGGAGGTCTCGATGGGAAGGAAGACCATGTCCTTGAACTTGTTGACGACCCGAGACTGGACCCCATCCGACTGGGTGGAGGGCATGCATCCGAAGGGCTTGAGAGCCAGCACCATATGGCAGAGATGGTTGACGGTGTAGTAAACGTTCTTGCCGACTTCCATGTGGCCCTCTCCTCCGCGCGCGAGCTGATGGTAAAAAGGATGAGCCAGCCGAGCCAGTTCCTTCTGGGGAATAAGATGGTGCGCCGTATCGCCAAAGTGCTTGATAGTTCGGTGATAGAAATAGGTCCACATGGCACTGCCCGCGCTGAGACCGCCCGTTCTCTTGAAGACCTTCAGTTCGTTGACCAACCGCTTCTTCACTTCATACCACTTCGGATCCCTAAAGGGGGCTTCTGCATCGGCGCAGGCTTTTGCCCCTTCTTTCGCGACAAACATCATGTAGGCGATCCACGTCGCGATGGGCTCTACCAGCACTTGTGCACCTTCTCGCTCGAGAAAGGCGAACATGTTGAAGTTACCGTCGCCTTCCGTCGTCTGGGCCCAGAACTCACCAGTGATCTTGATGACAGGCTTCACCCGGAACCTGTCTACTTCAATTCCGTTGATCTGATCACGGCAAACGTGGAGAGCATCCACATACTCCTTACCATATAGATTGTGAGCAACCTTGCCGAGAGTGCATCCTATGCCCTCGATCTTCTTGTGTTTCTGAAGGTAGGGTCTGGCCCAAGAAGGAGCTGCGTCCATGATGTGCCAGCGCTTACGATCGCGTAGCGTATCCGTGAGCACTTTTACCGACCGCTGGATCACTCGGTCGGTATCACCCTTGTGGACCTCAAATGGGCGAATCTGATAGACCAGTTCATTGATGACGTCCCCGAGGTTGAGAGCATTCAACATCCCCATGCCGAAATCCACCGAGAACTTCAGGCCCGGCTCGCCGCTCGCAGCCTTGATGCCATCAGTCTGCTGGAACAAGAGGACGCGGAAACCTTCGAATCCGGCGTTCTCCAATGCAAAGCGGTACTCCGCCTCGTACATGCCAAAACGACACGGCCCGCAGGAGCCGGCAGTAAAGAATACGTAGTGATCGACGATCTGCTGCTTGCTGAGCCCCTGCTGTTCTAGTCCTTGCAGATAACGTACGAGATTACCTACGGTGAAATAGGTCGGATTACATTGACCGTTGTTCCCGAACTCTTTGCCCGCCTGGAAATCAGCAACCACTGGTGTGGGAATGTTTTCGCACTTGTACCCGCTGCCATGAAAGACGGCTTTGATCATCTCCTCGTGCTTCCAGGTCAGGCCACCAAAGAGGATCGTCACAATGTCGCGCTCGGGTGCCGTGAATCCGCGCTCTACGGGTTTCTTGAACTCACGCATACGCACCAAGCCGGCCTCCGTCCTTAGCCTGGCACGCTCCGCGTCAATGCGAGCCTGAATCTCAACCTCATAGTCTGTCTGGACAATCTCCTCTACCGGCATACAGTTATCCCCTCCATCTCTCTGTGTTGATTTGACTTTCCAACTGCTTAATGAAATCCCCCAGAGGGAGATCTACATCTGCCCCTTCATCCCCTGGAATCCATGAGCTAGTTGCTTGAAGAAATACTTGATGACTCGTTGATCGTTGTAGCACCAGCCCAGAATGTGATTTAGGGTAGAAAAGCAATGAGTCTGGCAGCTCTCCTTTTGGTGGTCGAGCTGTTTGGTATCGAACTTGTGGTCTTCGACCACGCCCCAGTCGTAGTTTGAGGTGTACATGGGGAAGCAAGGTGCCAGCGTCCCGTCCACGCGGATAATCATGGAATTCTGGCCGGCCCGGCAATTCCAAGGGAAGTGCTGGCCCTTCATGAAATCAACCATCTGCCAAAGCCGAGTATTCGAGTTCACCATCTTGTACCCGGAATCCTGCTTTTCCGTAAGCCATTGGATAGTTTCCTCGACCTGCGGCCAATCGCTCTTGCCGATGTAGGTCACATTATTGTCGGCATGTTTGAAGTGTTCATCCTGCTCGAGCAATGGTGATTCATTGATGTGGTAGTCGGTAGCGATCCCATTGTCGTGGGCAATTTGGGTTAACTGACGCACATCGTCGAGATTGTTGCGGCAGATATTGATATTGAGGAACACCGAGTAGCCATACCCATACTGTTTCCTCACGAGATAGTCGAATTGCTTGCGGATGGGAGCCAGTGCTTTGGGAAGGCCAGGCTTCACGTCTACCGCATCAACCGCGATATTGAAGGTCGAAACTCCGGCGTCTGCCAGCTTGTCGATCACATCCGTCCGCAGGAGCCTGGCATTCGTTGGCAGGTAGATCCAAAAGTTCTTCTTTGCTGCATAGTAGGTGATTTTGTGGATAAATTCTGGTCTCAGCAGAGGTTCGCCGCCCATAAAAGCGAGCACTCGGCAGCCGGTTGCATGAAGCCAATCAACAGAGCGCTTCGCTGTATCCTCCGTCATCCCCTTGACCTTGTTGTCGAAGGCCCAGCAGTAGTGGCAATCAAGATTGCATTTGAACTCTGTGAAGAGATATGCAATCAAAGGATGAAAGTCTCCCGCCGTTACACGGGAGCGAATATATGGAAACAACCAGCCTTGCATGGAGTGGTAGATCTGTCCAGCCGTCCATTTCCGTTTTTCAGGCGGCGCCCATGCTGTACCTTCATCGACAGGCAGCAACAATTCCGGATGCTGCGGGAAGACCGGCTCGGGGAATGTCTGGGGTTTGCCGCGGGGGTGCAATCCTAGGGGGGGCCTCGACGACTGAGTCAACAAGCTATGTAGTGGGACGTCGAGACGAAAACCTGCCGCCTGCTCTTCCTGTTGCTCTACCGGCATCCGAACCTCCGAAAACAAGACTTCCTTATTCTTCGTAAACTGGCTAACTTGCCGTGCTGATGAGCTATGCACATGGCGTTCCACAGTGCCGGCTCTCGCAGATATTGAAGTAACATATTGAAACAATAGGTAATTAGGCCGATACGCAACGCGAACAGCAATGACGCGAAATGGGGGCGAATGCCAGTCATTGAACGGAATGCCAGATTGTTGGCAGACCGAAACCATCGAGCCATGTGCGCCGCACGCTTGGCTTGCGTTCATTCTTGAGATTTCTGCACCCAAGGGAACCTTACTTCATCTATGAGTTAACGCCATGTCACATTCCAGCCGATGATGGATCTACCACACGACGGCGATCGAACTCGCTTTTCAAATGGCTCTTTACCGGCAGAGAGTGAAGGGTTGCTTCGGTTTGCGCGCTTATTGGATGGATATTCTAACGCAGAGCAGTTGATCCCTAGCCTGCCGCTGGCCTTCAATGATCTGGTCGCCGCCGACGCCTATATCCTTGCTGTAGAGCAGACACCGGTTTCACCCTTACGGGTTGTCGGCAGCGACCCTCAAAAAGCAGCAAAGTTTTATGAATGGATACTTCAAAACCGGTCGCTCTATCGTTGGCTTCATCGGCATCAGGATCCACTTGTCATATCGCCGTCCATTACCGAACCACGGGCTGCCAGAATGCTCGCATCCGCTGACTTAGCCAGCGACCGATGCCTACACATTCTTCCACTAAAAACAGGCATCCGTAGAATCGGAACACTATGCGCTGCCCGCCCAGAAGTGAGAGGATTCTCCAGAGTAGACACCTCGCTGTTAGAGTTGGCGGCTGAGCACACGGCACTAGTACTCGACGATCGTCTGCTCATAGCTGAGTCTGAAGCCACGCGTCAGCAACTTAAGAGTGAACAAACGAAGCTCGAGCTGATTCTCGACCTCAACAACCGTATTGTCTCGAGTCTAGATCTCAAAGACCTCATTCGAAATATATCGCCCAGTATCCGTAAGCTTATGCACTTGGATGCGATCGGATTAAGTCTGCCGACTCCGGACGAGAGCGGACTTGAGGTGTATGCACTCGATTTTCCTGACAGCAAAGGTTACATCCTCCCAGGGGAGATACTCGCCTGGGAGACTCGCCCTGGAAGAGTATTTCGAACAGGAAAACCGTGGATAGGCGATGCCACAGACGTGAGCGATCCTGATTCCGGGCTGCGACGCGCGCTTCAAGAAGGATTCCGCGCTCAGTGTTCCTTGCCACTCCTGCGTTACGGACGACCGCTCGGGGTGCTTTCGGTCGCCAGGTTGCGCAAGGACTCGTTTACGAGAGACGATGTGGACTTTCTACATCAGATCGCCGGCCAGATTGCAATCGCCATTGACAACGCACTCGCCTATCGCAAAATCTCTGAACTCAGCAAAAAACTCGTTCAAGAAAAGCTCTATCTTGAGGATGAAATCCGCAGTGAGCTGTACTTTGAAGAAATCATCGGAAATAGCCCCATACTGCTAAAGGCATTGCGGCAGGTCGAGGCGGTGGCTCCTACTGATTCCACTGTGTTGATCCATGGCGAGACAGGCAGTGGAAAAGAGCTTATCGCCCGCGCGGTTCATAATCTCAGCCGGCGAAAATCGCATTCGTTCGTCAAACTGAATTGCGCTGCGATTCCTATGGGCTTGCTTGAGAGCGAACTCTTTGGGCACGAAAAGGGAGCGTTCACTGGCGCCATAGCACAGCGACTAGGCCGATTTGAGCTAGCCTCAGGAGGCACCATCTTCCTCGACGAGGTTGGAGAGATTCCACTCGAACTGCAACCGAAGCTCTTGAGAGTATTGCAAGAGAGGGAATTTGAGAGGTTAGGAAGTTCGCGCACTCTCCATACGGACGCCAGACTTATCGCAGCAACCAATCGCGATCTGAACGAGATGGTTGAAAGCCAGAAATTCCGCTCCGATCTCTATTACCGGCTCAACGTGTTTCCAATCTACGTTCCGCCACTACGAGAAAGGGCCGAAGACATCCCTTTCCTGGTACGCCATTTCGCGCAGCACTTTGCTCGCCTAATGAAGAAAGAGATTACGACGATTTCGACGGAAACGATGAATGCGCTCATTCACTATCCTTGGCCGGGCAACATTCGTGAGTTGCAGAATGTGATTGAGCGTGCGGTCATCCTATCGATAGGCCCTGAACTCAGGGTGCCGATCTCCGATCTGAAGATCAAGTCGGCTGAAACAGGCGGAAACGGAAGAATCCTCACGATCGAGGAAATGGAACGGCAGCATATCCTGTCTGTGCTTGAACATACAAACTGGGTGTTTTCGGGAGCAAATGGAGCTGCCGCCAAGCTCGGGCTGAAACGCTCCACACTGCAGTTTCGTGTGCGCAAACTTGGCATCCACAGACCTACGAAGCCCTAGCAGCGCCAAGATCTCGACCCAACTGCCAATGGATTAGCGTCCCTCGCAAACTTTACAGCCGCGTCCATCGATCTTCCGAAGCTCTTGAGTATCTATGACGTTCACTTCGTATCTGGTAACGAAATTGCTTGATACATGTGCGGTGCGCTGACCTGGGTCGAGACCCCGTACCACATCGGTTGGTGCTGGAAAGCGAATCTTCCATTAGTGTATGGCTTCTTATGTTCAGATTTTCTGTCGAAGAGAGTCCCAAGGAACAAAAGTGGATCGTTCAAGGCAGGCTTTCTGGCGCCTTCGCCCGAGAGCTTGGTGTCAATTGGCAAACCTCCGTTGACCGTGATCCTAATTGCCTACGCATCGTAGACCTTCGCGAGGTTATATTCATTGACCGGTGTGGTGAAGACGTTCTTCGGAAGATGATATGTCAACACGCAAAATTTCTTGCCTCCGGAGTCTACACTGAGCATTTGCTCGAGGAACTGCAGAGTGGCCACGCAGAACATACCGACGATTAGGTCGACGACTGTGACGTGGAAAACAGATTCTGCCGAAACTTCGGCAATATGTGCGTCCGATTGGCAGCAATCGGGCAAGCCGAACTCGGAGCGATCGGAGTAAACCTCTACAAATCGGCCATGTTATATGGAAACGTCTCGTCGCGAGATTGGCGCGCAATGTGCTCTACCCAGATGGATGAGCCATTTCGAATACATTCGCATGTTGCAACGATTTGCCTCGATTCAAGTCTCAACGATGCGACGCAGCGAGAAGAACCGTCACTCCACTCAACGCCTAGACTCGCACTCGGCAAAGACATTTTCTTTTTCGGCCATGAGACTAAGCAAACCGGTGACATGGTGCCTTCTATTCTTTAGCGCCGCCAGACTCTCGTCATCCGAACCGCAAGATAGCCCGGCACATCCATCGTTTAGGACTTTCCACGGAGATCTCGGCAATGTAACAGTGTTCTACCCCGACTCATTTTCCTCAGCGCAAGCCGACGATCCCATTGACCATGCAAAGGAAGCGGAACCATGCCCGCACACGTTGCTGAACGTCCGATCTACATCGCAGTCGGATGGTTCTACCTTCGCAATCTCTTCTATTGAAGAAGATTGTCCTGACGACCTCCGAAAATCCAGTACCCTTGAAGCCTTTGTTCGCTCTCAACTACTGCTTCAACTCAACACGCAGGGGTCTCCATCTGCGCCTGACTACACTGCCACATACTCCATTGCCAACCATCATGCCTCTCTTGCGTTCGGATATCGTCCCCAGTCCGGTCATGGAACTTCGGTAGACGGCATTTATGGGGTAGTTAAGGTTTGTGCACTCGGCGATGTCCCTTTGAACGAGCACAAGAAGAAGAAAAGCTCGGTCGAACTCACTGGGCGCATCTACTGTTTCGACTTCACAACTCAGAGTAGATACACCTTCACCGACCTCTATTCCTTTCTCGTGTCTTTCGGTGGTGGTCCCCCGCAGACAATTTTCCAGGCAAATGCAGTCCGAGGTATAGCTGCAAAGGTATCTGCCAACAGGCGATAAAATCGCGGGCTATTTCTGCTCAGCCTGAATCCTCAAACCGATTTCATGGGTAATTACGACTGGTATGTTGAAAAGATTGTTTCTACAGCTTGCAAAGCTTATTGTTTACATCTCTCCCGTCGTCGCCTCGTGCCAGGAAATATCCGCACCAACACCACAGCCCGGCGTGGTTACCGGTACGGTCATGGATATTCAGAGCGGCATTATCCCTGGCGCAGCCATCGTTGCGAATGGACCCACAGCGGTCGATCACCTTACCGCAGCATCCGACGACAACGGAACATTTGTTCTAAGAGATGTGCATCCAGGGATCCCTTATCGGATCACAGTAAGCGCTAGCGGCTTTGCCGACTGGACCTCGCCGGAGACAGTGCTTGGACCAGGTCAGCAGCTTGAGCTTACCGATATCAAGCTCCGCATCTCAACGGTGGAGACATCGGTCGCTGCGGTGACCATCGAGCAGTTAGCGTTAGAGCAGGTTCGCGCCGAAGAGAAACAGAGAGTGCTGGGGATTGTGCCGAACTACTTCGTGACATACGATCCCAATGTCGTTCCGATGACAAAAAAGCTCAAGTTCGAGATGTCACTCAAGGTCGCGACTGACCCGGTCACCTTAGCCGCAGCGGCATTCCTTGCTGGTCTCAATCAGGCTGCGGGTACGCCTGACTACGTTCAAGGTGCCAAAGGCTACGGTCAACGCTTCGGAGCGTCATACGCCAATGGTGTCACCGACACAATTATAGGTGGCGCAGTCTTGCCCTCACTTCTTCATCAGGATCCCCGATACTTTTATCAGGGTACGGGGACCACCAAGTCACGTCTCCTTCATGCCATGTCGAGCCCGTTTCTTTGCAAGGGAGACAATGGGAAATGGCAGTTCAACTACTCAAGCCTCGGAGGGGATCTTGCCAGCGGTGCTCTTGCAAACCTCTACTATCCGGATTCGAATCGGGGCCCGGGTTTGGTCTTTTCGGTGTTTGGAGTTGATACAGGCGGCAGAATCGCAATGGCCATCGCGCAGGAGTTTATATTGCGTAAATTAACTCCAAGTGCTAACAAACATCCGTGACGCTCTGCAACAAGTCAGCTCACGCATCCAGACCTGAATTCTCAGATTCGGATGCGTGGCAGTGTTATTTGAGCCGTGCTTGAAATCCCTGAATCGCCTCAGCAATTTCAGCGTTCACATGAGCCACGGATGCTTCCTCAAGTAGCTTTCCATTGATGAGATCATTCGCAACGCCATTGGGAGGCACAACATTGGCTACGGTACGCCGATGAGTAAACGTGTTAAAACCAGTTTACCGTGGTAGGCTCCGGAACCTATCGACAGAGACCGTTGGGATGTTCGCGAGGTTGCACATTCGCCGCTGGTCATCTGTATGCGTGCGGACGATCCCCTAAGCACTCAAGCACAGGTAGACATTTCAAGAAGCGGCGCCCCGATTGAAAGTGTTCCGTGCCCCCGAGCTACATCCTGCTGCACATGCGCGCCTTTCGGAGATGTTCTCCGAGCTGGGTATCGACCTTCATCTCGTAAGTTCCGCTGCACCCCAGCGGACATACAAATGATGGTCAAGCAGGGCTATGGACTTGCTCTCATCGATCAGCTATGGCCACTTGATGCAGGGCTGGTTACGAGACCGTTAGCGGGACTGAAATGGACAGCGGATTTTGCTTTCGTTACAGCGAGAGGTCATAAACACATGGCCTTAATACTCGTCGAGAGATACCTCGACGAGCATGGTCTGGGAGACCATCGGAAGCAGCCGCAACCCGCTGCGGTTCGCCATCCGAAACAGCTCACGCTCGTTGGGTGATTGCCCATCTTTAAACAGAATCTTGGGCTCTATAGAAATTACGTCTTGGACTCTGAGAATCTCCTGGCCTTACCTTCCGTGACACGGCGAAGCAAAATCTGCCATCAGTAGATCGCCTATGTCACAGAACACGTATCGTCGTAACCGGCTCATTCAGGGGTTCCTCCACGTTGGTCGCACGCTTCTGCCTGCGCTCTTCGCCCTCACCTGTGCCGGTGTCGCCCACGCTCAAGGAACGATGGACTTCTCCGGCGCGCAAACGCTGATGGGAACGTTTAAGGTATTTGTTGCTTACCTGCGCCGTGCTGACGAAAGCACCCTGTCCCGCGCTTTGGTCGAATCGAGCCTCCTGCTGGCCGCAAGTCATGGCAATCCGTCTAGCATCCTCAAAGACGCTGCCACCGCCTACAAAGTGGATACCGACGCCATCACTGCCAAGGTCAGGCAGGAGTTCGCCGCAAAAGAAAAGGCCAAGAAAGCTCCGCAGCCTCCGAAGAAGGCCGCGAAGAAAGCGGCCTGAATTCTTCCTTCATTTGGAGGGCGACGAAACTGCCGCCCTCTCTTTTGCGCCGAAAACGGCGGGCAGGGGAACACATGCCGTTTTTCCCCTGCATCTTCATTTACTCGACTCCGGCCCCCGCTCGCCGGCTGCGCGGCAAGGAGTCAGTTCCTCCTCCTTACATTCTGCCCCTGTTTCGATACCTCCGGTAGGCAGATCAGCACAGGAAGGCGGCTTCTACATACTCCGCTTCACTTTGCCTTCGAGCCGAGCAGAATGAGGTCAGTCTCAATGAGAGTGAGCGACTTCACCATCGTTTGTATTTCGGACTTGTACTTAAGGAAATGAGCTGTCAGTAGATGCGACGCGTATGTAGACTGGCTGCTGTAGCTCTCGAAGATTCGAATCTGATTTTGGTGATCTTTGAGCGACACGGCGTAGAGAATCAGAACGCCGGGTTCTACACGAATGGAGGTTTCAATCTCCTCTTTGAGTGCCGCCTTGTATGCCGTCAGATGATCGGGGTCGATCTCCAGCTCTGAGATTCTCACGATGCGTTGCTCAGTCACCTGAGAATACCCCCTTTGAACCTGTAAGCGCTGTCCTGCTCATCTCCGTTAATTCGAAATATTGCCAATGAGATCAAGATCGATAGCAACATCGTTCTCTGCCTTCCAGATTAGGAAACTTGGGTTCTTGACGCCCCATCGAACATAGGGAATGACGAAGTGCGACCTCGCCGCTGCCTTCGAGCCATCCATGTGTATCTGCATCGGGACTGTCAGATCATGAGCGGTGCCGAGCAAAGTAAAGACTCCGCTCACCTGAATGATTGAGTCGCCAGAGGGCGCGATTGTCCCGGTATAGGCGTTAGGCGCAAAGGAGACGGTCGTGTACTGGTCCACTTTGAGAATGTCGTTATTCATCCTCTTATCGCGACTGTTGTTTCCCGTCTTGCCGCTTCCCGCTGCAACGATGACTATTCCCGATATATGGGAGGCAGTGCGGTCGAAATCGATCGCGCCGGACTGTATGTGGAAAGTGCCGTTGACGACCTCGTGCGTCGTGTTGAGCTTTATCTTTACCTCGCTGGCATCGGTATTGACAGCGAAGGTCTGGTGCTGGGCGAATGCAGCTGGAACGAGTGTGATTGCGAGAGCTAAGACTGCGAAGGACTTCATTGCATCTCCCCTTGGAGGATACCGGCTCGCGGGAAGCTGGTTCCGGAAAATCCAGATCATGAGTTTGCGAACGCCTGCGGGACAGCAACATCGGTTTGAGTGACACGTGTGAGCCTTGCCGTCACGCGCATTGCGCCGGGCCAGACTTTGAGGCAGAACGGTAATACAGCGCGCGCGAATGCATTGCTTAGGCCGTTGGCTGCGATCTCGGCAAGACGCATCTGGGGCAGCATTGCGGAGCGCAGTTTTGCCTGAAAGACCGGCGCCGGCTCGGTGCCGAGGTAGGCGGCAACAGCATGGCGCGCAGTGTGCAGCGCGATGGAGATACCATCGCCGGTGAACGAAGGGATTACTGCGGCTTGATCCCCGACGCAGTAAAGCCCTTCCTCTGTCGTGGGGCGGATGTAACCATACGGAATATGGGTGACGGTAATGGGTCTGTCGAGCAGCGGTTCAGCACACTCAAGCCGCATCGCAAGGTGAGGACAGTCCCTCTGCATCTTTTCAATGAGGCCCTCCCAGCGAAGGCCGGCATGTGCAAAATACCGCTGTCGTACTACACAGCAGAAATTCGTAATGCCGTCTTCCACCGGCTGGATGCCACCGTAGCCGCCGGCGTAGAGCGTCAACTCGGAGGCATCCCCCAGGTCAGCAGTCTGAGCGGCAGACAGCCGGTAATACATCTTGAAGGCGACCCATCGCTGCGGATCCTTTGGACGCGAGTGGCCATGAAGATCGTGCTTCCCCGTTGCGAGAAAGGCCGTTGGGGCTTTATAGATGGCACCGTCACTAAGCGTAGCCTGCCACATGCCGGTTGCCGTGCGGATGAGTGACTGAACACTGCGGCCGCACTCAACACGAACCCCTGCAGCGATGGCCTCGGCGATGAGTGCCGTATCGAGTGTTTTGCGCGTGAGCGACTTAGCGGGGAACGGTAGCGGGGCCTCCGCGGCGCGCCGGGCCGCAGCAAGGCGAACGTAATCGATGGGCACTGCACCAAGAGAGACTACATTGATACCAAGTGCGTGCAGGTCTTCAAGCGCTTCGCCGCTCAGGAACTCTCCGCAGACCTTATGGCGAGGCGTAGGCTCGCGTTCAATCAGCGTGACGCTTCGTCCTTTGCGGGCGAGTGCAATCGAAGCCGCACAGCCAGCTACTCCACCACCGAGAACCAGTACTTCATCTCGCAAAACATTCCCTCCAAACTCGATGCATACCCATCTAATTGAACCAGGACGCCACAGTTGTAGTAGACGTGCGGAAATCATGTCAGCACATCATTCTGTACAAATCGTCATTTTGAAGTTGAGGCGCTGGCTAAAGGGAGTCGTCTAAGGTGTAGAACGAGGTACCTGATGAGGGGAAGTGA